>Ga0208805_1000764_pt1 | contig 8800 bp, 8 predicted proteins | sample Colrivmet1553A02_FD_187659 | JGI IMG/M metagenome (GOLD analysis project Ga0208805, IMG submission 187659) | Estuarine microbial communities from the Columbia River estuary - metaG 1553A-02 (SPAdes) (version 2) | ecosystem: Environmental > Aquatic > Marine > Intertidal zone > Estuary | place: USA... | reverse complement strand
TTCTATAACTTTGGATCCGCCTCAGGGACTTATAGAAACAGTCCCTGCAATTGTGAATCTTCTGGTTACATTTGACCCATTAATAACTGATCATTTGTGCCTTGAAAAAAGTATTTTGAATAATATAAAAAATATGACAAATAACTCCTCTAAAGGTACTGAACGGATTGTTCATGTTTGTTATGAAGAAGGTTTTTCTAGAGATTTGGAAACTGTATCAAAGGCTTGTGGCCTATCAAAAGAGGCAGTAATTAACGCACATCTTAATGAAAACTATAATGTATTGATGTATGGATTTTCTCCTGGCTACGCTTACCTTTCAGGAGTTCCCAAAGATATCCAAGTGCCTCGAAAAATTTCAGCAGTTCGCGACATAGATGCTGGCAGCGTAATTATTGCGGGATCTCAATGCTTAGTTACGACCTTAAAAATGCCAACTGGTTGGTCTATAATTGGACGCTCACCAACATTAATTCTTACAGATGATTTAGAAAATCCTTTCCTTTTTAATGTGGGGGATACAGTTAATTTCAAACGAATAGATCTTGGTACTTTTGAAAAAATGAATAAGGCATCTAACTATGTCTGATGTTGAGTTTTCTATTTCGTTTGCAGGTCCACTTGTTACATTTCAAGATATAGGTCGACCAGGAAATATGCGCTATGGCGTTTCAGCTTCAGGCCCAATGGACATAGTATCTTTTGAAGCTGCAAACGCAGTTCTTGGGAACGATACGAAGCAAACAGCAATAGAAATATCACTTGGCGGCCTAATTTTACAATGCCATGAAGGATCAATTACACTAGCAATTACTGGTGGTGATTTTCTTATAGAGTACCAAGGCCAGAAAATATCATCCTGGACAGTTCTTACACTACAAAAAGGGGAGCGCCTCTCAGTTCGTGCAGGAAAATCAGGAAGTTGGGCATATTTAGCATTTTCTGGAAAACTAAATGTAAAAGATTGGCTCAATAGCAGTTCAACTCATTCAACATCTGGATTTGGCGGCGGCGTTTTAAAAACTGGCCAAAAGTTCACACTTACGGACGCTTCAAATCAAGAAAATCGTATTGGCCCGATATTAAAACCAAATTTTTATACAAATGATCTAATTCATGCAGTACTGGGGCCACAAGACCAATATTTCATGAACACCGCGATCAAAATATTTTCAGACAGTATTTTTAAAGTTTCTGATAATTATGATAGAATGGGTATGCAACTAACCGGGCCAAAGTTAGAACTTAAAAGCGCCCTATCAATTCCATCTGAGCCAGTCGTTAAAGGATCTATACAAGTTTCTGGAGACGGCATTCCAACTATCCTTTTAGCAGATCATCAAACTACAGGTGGTTATCCAAAAATTGCTACAGTAATATCTTCAGATATAAATAGATTAGTACAACTTAGATCCAACCAAAATGTGGAATTCATTATCATCAATAGTAATGAAGCATTACAGAAAACTAGAAAATTTCTAGACATGAAAGAAAAGTATCTACAAAAAATTTCAACTTCTAGAGGAACTTTAGAGCAAAGATTGATGAGTGAAAACTTGATTGGTGGAGTTGAATTTAATTAATAGATCCTTTTAACTTTAATCTGATGCTAAACATGTTATTTATAATACCAAATATAAACTTAACCCAAGAGGATTATAAAAATGCCAAAAGGTTATCTAGTAGCTAATATACGTGTTAAAGATAAAGAAAAATTTGCAGAATTTTCAGGCATGGCTGCTCCTGTAATTAAAGCACATGGTGGAAAAGTACTTGCAAGAGGACCTGGCGCTGAACGGCATGAGGGTACAGTTGAAGGTATTGTTATGATGATTGAATTTGAAAATATAGATGCTGCAAGAACGTTCTACTTGAGCGATGAATATCAGGCTGCAAAAGCCGTGCGCGATGCATGTGCTGAGACAGATTTAATGATTATCGAAGGTGCCTAATAATTAAAACTACCAGAATTTGATTAAGGTTTAGAGTTACCAACCATAAGCAATTGTAAATCAGCAACATTTGTACCTGTAGCTCCGATAATTATCAAATCATCTGATAATTTTAATGCTTCATAACTATCGTTATTATCCAAAAGTTCACTTATAGATTTATTTTTCTTTTTTATTCTTGATAAAGTATTGCTATCTACCAATCCACCTGCCGCATCAGTTGGTCCATCTATGCCATCAGTACCACCACTTAGAAAACACCATGTTCGATTTAACAGTACCTTTTCAGCTTTGAGAGCAAAGCGAAGTGCAAGTTCTTGATTTCGTCCCCCTTTACCAGTCCCGACTAATTTCACTGTTGTTTCACCACCAAATGCAATCGCGAATGGTTTATCTGTTTTTAATTTCTCCAATTCAAATAGTATTTTTTCTACAGCTTCGTTTACATCTCCTATTAAAGGATCAACTATAATTTTTGCTTCAACTTCTTTTGCCATTGCGGCCACGCTATCTGTGTTGCCCGCTATCAAGTGCGCCTCTGTATTAGTTACCTTAGTTTCATAAAATGATGAATTTTCCAAATATTCTCTAACTCTTCTCGGTAATTGTGTGAATACACCTTCATTAATCAATAACCGCCGTGCATCTGCAACAGAACCTGATGAAACAATGCTTGGGCCACTGCCTACTACACTTAAGTCATCACCCAAAACATCTGACAAAACATAACTTTGGACTTTTGCAGGATGCGCAAAATTAAGCACACCCCCGCCCTTCAAACGTGAAACTGACTGTCTGACTAAATTCATTTGATATATGTCAAAACCACATGATAATAAAATTTTGTTTAATCTTATTTTATCGTGCAAACTAATTTCTTTTACTGGTGCTGGTAGTAATGCGGAGGCACCGCCGCTCACTAACATTATAATTGCATCATTCTTTGTTGCTTTTTCTAATCTTGAAATAACTTCATTTCCAGCCTGTAAACCACTTTCACATGGAACAGGATGGGATGCTCCCATCACCTCACACCCCTCTACTGCAATCATATTTTCAAAATTTGTTACTGCTAGTGCACTGAATTTTGCATCTTTTGGCAATACATTTAAAAAACAGTTTGCCATCTTACACGCGGCTTTTCCGATTGATATAATTACATATCTACCTTTATCTGAAATAATAGGTATAGGATTTGCTACTAATGATTTAGATAATGCGGCTTCTGGATTTGCTGCATTTACACCTTCAAAAAACGCCTTTTGGGCGTTTTTTCTTAATGTATTTACTTCATTATTCTTTGAATTTTTCATTAGTTTGCAGCAATCTGGTTGGCTTTTTCAACTAATACTTCTGCCTGACGAATGGAAGCATAATCAATTAATCGTCCATCTAATGATACAGCTCCCTTGCCTTCTGATGCAGCAATTTTCATTGCTTCCAAAATACGATTGGCTTTATCTACTTCAGAAACAGATGGGCTCATAACTTCATTAGCGTGTGTGATTTGGCTAGGATGTATAGCCCATTTACCTTCACAACCTAATACTGCTGCACGTTTTGCTGCCGCAATATATCCATCTGTATCCGAAAAGTCTCCAAATGGGCCATCAACTGGACGTAAACCATTTGCACGCGCAGCGACAACCATTCGAGAGATTGCATAATGCCACATGTCACCCCAATGAACTTCTCTTGAACCAGCTTGATCAGGGTCAGTTAAAACAGAATAATCAGGGTTAACACCACCAATAATTGTAGTTCTTGCACGGGTACTAGCTGCATAGTCTGCAACACCAAAATGTAGACTTTCATTTCGCTTCGACGCAGATGCTATTTCATGTACATTTTGCATACCTAAAGCAGTTTCAATTATATGCTCAAAACCAATCCTTTTTTGGTATCCTTTTGCATCCTCGATTTGGGTAACCATCATGTCAATTGCATAGACATCTGAAGCAGTCCCAACTTTAGGAATCATGATCATATCCAACCTTGATCCAGCCTGTTCAACAACATCAACAATATCTCTATACATGTAGTGAGTGTCCAATCCATTGATCCGAATTGACATTGTCTTGCTTCCCCAATCGATGTCATTCAACGCTTCGATTATGTTTTTTCTTGCCTGCACTTTATCTGCTGGAGCGACCGCATCTTCCATGTCTAAAAACACAACATCAGCTGATGATTTTGCAGCCTTTTCAATCATTTGTACGTTACTTCCTGGCACTGCAAGCTCACTTCTATTTAGTCTTGCTTTTGCTGGTTCTATGGTATGAAAACTCATTTTATTTTATCCCTAAATTTTATCGTTCCTGATAGGGTTGGATTTGAAAGCAGATAAAATAGTACTTTGTCAACACATTTTTTTATAAAATTTTGTCAATTAATTTATCCTAAGTCGCGTTCCACCTTCTGGCTCATGAAGTTGATCTAAGCGCCTTGAGTAAAAAAATGAGATCGCTTGTGAACGATTTTTTACCCCAAGTTTTTCATACAAATTTGAAAGATGAAATTTAACCGTATTGATGGAAATTATCATGCTCTCTGCTAACTCTTTATTTGACGACCCATTAGCAAGAAATTGCAAGATTATTCTTTCTCTTTTTGTGAGCATAAATAACGGATCATCTTGCAACTCTCGAACATCCATAAATGGAAAAACCATTTTACCAGATGCAACAGTTATTGCAGTCTCCAATAATTCATCAACGGTTTGTTCATCATTGCAAAATCCAGCAGCTCCAGCAGCTAACGCACGGCGAGAAACATCAAGCGAATGATTTTGTGCATAAACTAAAATCTTAGGTGCTGATGGGTTTTCACGCAAAACTTCAATAATTTTTTCTCCACCCAGTTGCGGTAGCGTCCAACAAACAATCCCAAGATCAACTTTTACGCGCAGAACAGTTGAAAGAAAATCTTCAGCGGTTGTTACAGTTGAAATCAATGAAATCCTGTCATCAGATGAAAATTTCTCAGACATGGCTGATAAGATCATTGGATTCGACTCAGCTAAAACCACCTTGATTTGTTCATTTGATTTAAAGCTCAATTTTAATTCTCCTTCAGAAATTAACTAAAAACCTACCCATTTTCAGACATATTTCTAAGCATTAACACAAAACAATACTAAAGTATAGTTTTTAAACTACCCATTTAGACATACCATAACGGTAGTTTAGAATGTTGTGCCATTTTTATGAATATGCTTTTTTTATACCAACAATCAAATGGAGCGTTCAAAATGACTATCAGCAATATTTTTCCACAACTTGAGATTCCAAACACTCTAGCAGCCGGTCCTGGGCCTGGAAATACAGATGCAAGAGTTCTAGCAAGATTTGCAAGCGCAGGAATAGCAGATCACATGCATGAAGCAGTACTTAGAGGTATGACTGAATGTAAGTTTATGCTGAGAGATCTGTTTGGAACAAAAAATATTTATACATTTGGTGTTGCTGGTACTGGATGGAGTGGTTTGGATTGTATGTTTAGCGCAGTAATGCCAGGCGATACCGTTGTTGCATTTTCAAACGGTACGTTCTCAGGGATTGATGCCCTTACACTACGTATGAAAGCAGCAACGAGAGATGAATTAGCTAAAGATAGTTTAAACCCACAGGCAGCAAGCGTTACAGTAATTGAAGTGCCCCATGGACAATCTGTAACAGGCGAGATGGTTGAAACTGCATTAAAAAAGCACAAACCAAAATGGGCATTCATGGCACATTGGGAAACTGGATCAGGCCGCATAAATGATATTCAAGGCTTTTCAGATGCATGTTTAAATCACAACTCAATGGGATTAGTTGACGCTGTATCATCACTTGGCGTTGAAGATTTTAAGATTGATAACTTTGAGGGTGTTGCCGCTTGGGCATCTTGCCCACAAAAAGGCGTTATGTGTTTACCACTAACTTATGCTCCAGTTAGCTTTACTGACCAATATATAGATGTCCTAAAAGCAAATGGATCCTATACATATTGTCACCACCCAATAATGGAGGCACGGCATTGGGGAATTGTTGACGGAAAAGATGTTGAAAAGGGTGGTTATCACAGGACACACTCTGGATATGCAGTAGCAGCTTTCCATGAGGCTTTAAGAATTACATTACAATATGGATTAACACAAAAAGCTAATGATTATATATTTCACGAAAATGCCCTGCGACAAGCCGTTGTTTCTATGGGATGTGATGTAACTTCAAATATGACAAGTTTACTAGTTTTAAATCTTCCAAGCAATCTCGCTGGACGTGAAATGGAATTAGTACAAGCTTGTCGTGCTGAAAATTTCGGTATTTGGCCAACATTATCATCACCAGTTCAAGTACGTATCGGTATCTTAAATCAGCTTACACAATCAGCGATTACTGACATCATAAACCGCTTTGCAATCGCGATGAATAAGATGGGCGCAGGTATCGATATTGAATCCATCAATTCAAATTTAGAAACTTATTACAATAAAGCAATAGCGGCTGAATAGGAGATATATCAATGGATATTCATGAATATCAAGCTAAAGAGATCTTGAGGGATTTTGGAGTTAAAGTACCCAATGGTGGTTTGGCCTATAGTCCTGAGCAAGCAGCATACCGTGCAAGAGAAATGGGTGGTAATAAATGGATAATTAAAGCCCAAGTGCATGCAGGCGGTCGAGGTAAAGCCGGGGGTGTTAAGGTATGTTCAAATGATAATGAAATAATAGAAGCGGCTTCTTCAATGTTGGGAAGAAAGCTAGTTACGCATCAAACAGGCCCTGAAGGAAAAGGCATTTATAGATTATATGTTGAAGCAGGTGTTCCAATTGACCGCGAAATTTATCTTGGATTTGTTTTAGACCGCACAACACAAAGAATAATGATAGTTGCTTCTTCGGAAGGTGGAATGGAAATTGAGGAAATTTCTGCAAACAGGCCTGAATCTATAGTTAGGGCATCAATAGATCCTGCGGTTGGGTTGGTAGAATTCCAAGCTAGAGAAATTGCATTTCAATTAGGCATAGAGCCCTCATTAACACAGCAAATGGTGCGCACTTTAATGGGGTGCTTTAATGCATTTCAAGATTTAGATGCAACAATGGTTGAAATAAATCCATTAGTTGTCACAACCGATCATCAAGTAATAGCCTTAGACGCCAAAATGACGTTTGATGATAATGCATTGTTTAGACACCCAAAAATATCAGAGCTACGTGACAAAAGCCAAGAGGATCCTCGTGAGAGTAATGCTGCTGATAGAGGATTAAGCTACGTAGGTTTAGATGGAAACATTGGTTGCATTGTAAATGGTGCAGGTCTTGCAATGGCAACTATGGATACTATCAAACTCTCCGGTGGAGAGCCTGCTAATTTCCTTGATATTGGAGGAGGCGCAACTCCAGAGAGAGTTTCAAAAGCATTTCGGTTGGTGAGGTCAGATAAAAAAGTAGAAGCGATTTTAGTAAATATATTTGCTGGAATAAATAGATGTGATTGGGTTGCAGAAGGCGTTGTCCAAGCACTAAAAGACGATCCTATCAACATCCCAGTCATAGTAAGATTATCAGGAACAAATGTTGAAGAAGGTCAGAGAATACTTGCAAAAAGTGGCTTACCAATAATTCGCGCTGCAACATTAAAAGAAGCCGCCGACAGAGCAGTATCCGCCTGGAAAGCTGACAAACCCACAATCACTAAATTGAAAGCAATCTCATGAGTATTTTTATTGATGAAAAAACAAAAGTCATTGTCCAAGGAATCACTGGAAGGATGGCAAAATTTCATACCAAAGAAATGATTGAATATGGAACTAATGTTGTTGCAGGCGTCACTCCTGGAAAATCAGGTCAGATTGTTGAGGGTGTACCTGTATTTGACACAGTAAAAGACGCCGTCGCGGCGACAGGGGCTGAAGCGAGTCTGGTTTTTGTTCCACCACCATTTGCAGCTGATTCAATTATGGAAGCTGCTGACGCAGGTATCAAATATTGTGTGAGTATAACTGATGGCATTCCAGCCCAAGATATGATGCGTGTAAAACGTTATATGAAACGCTATCGCCAAGAAAATAGAATGGTTTTAACAGGTCCTAATTGTGCAGGAACTATTTCCCCCGGAAAAAGCTTTCTTGGCATTATGCCACCGCATATTTACAAAAAAGGGCCCGTTGGAATTGTTGGTCGTTCTGGAACATTAGGTTACGAAGCTGCTTCACAACTTGCGTCTTTAGATATTGGCGTATCAACTTCAGTTGGCATTGGAGGAGACCCAATTAATGGTTCTTCATTTAGAGATATATTAGAGTTATTTGAGAACGACCCTGAAACTAAAATTATTGCATTAATTGGAGAAATCGGTGGCCCACAAGAAGCTGAAGCAGCAGAGTACATACGAGATCATATGAGCAAACCAGTCGTTGCTTATGTAGCTGGATTAACAGCTCCAAAAGGACGAACGATGGGCCACGCAGGTGCAATCATTTCTGCCTTTGGTGAAAGTGCAAGCGAAAAAGTAGAAATATTATCTGCAGCTGGAGTAACCGTTGCTGAACACCCATCAGTTATTGGCGAAACAATCGCTAGTTTAATGTGAGAGGTTCTAAAATGACAAAACCCAAAATATTAGTATCAAGGCGTTGGCCCGAAGCAGTGGAAACTGCCATGGTTAAAAAATATGATGTTACTTTTAACATAAAAGATAAGCCACTTTCTACAAATGAATTTAAAGACGCACTATCAATTTATGATGCAATATTACCAACCGTGACTGATAAAATTAGCTCTGAAGTTTTTAAGGTAAAAAATCCTAGGACAAAAATCTTTGGGAATTATGGAGTTGGATTCTCACACATTGATA
>Ga0208805_1000758_pt1 | contig 8842 bp, 9 predicted proteins | sample Colrivmet1553A02_FD_187659 | JGI IMG/M metagenome (GOLD analysis project Ga0208805, IMG submission 187659) | Estuarine microbial communities from the Columbia River estuary - metaG 1553A-02 (SPAdes) (version 2) | ecosystem: Environmental > Aquatic > Marine > Intertidal zone > Estuary | place: USA... | reverse complement strand
GTTGAATTTTTCTTTTTGGGGTGCATTATTGGCAGCATCTATTCCCATTGAGATCCATTTTCTAGTGTCTTTAGGGTCAATAATAGCGTCTGTCCATAGTCTTGCAGCAGCGTAATAAGGCGATATTTGTTTGTTGTATTTTTCTTGAATATTGGTCAATAGCTCTTGTTCTTCTTTGGGATTTATTTGCTTGCCCTCTTTTTTCAATTTGGCTTTTTCAATTTGTAAAAGTACCTGAGAAGCAGAATTCCCACTCATTACGGCTAAATTTGCAGAAGGCCAAGCGACTATAAGTCTTGGATCATAAGCTTTTCCGCACATGGCGTAATTCCCTGCTCCATAGCTATTTCCAATAATTACGGTGAATTTAGGTACTACAGAATTACTCACTGCATTGACCATTTTAGCCCCGTCTTTAATAATACCGCCATGCTCACTTTTACTACCCACCATAAAACCACTCACATCTTGAAGAAATACTAAGGGTATTTTCTTCTGGTTGCAATTGGCTATAAATCGGGTTGCTTTGTCTGCTGCGTCTGCGTATATAACACCACCTAACTGCATTTCACCTTTTGCATTTTTAACGACCGTTCTTTGATTGGCTACAATTCCAACCGCCCAACCGTCAATTCTTGCATAGCCAGTCAATATGGTTTTACCATAGTCTTCTTTGTAAGGCTCAAAGGCAGAATTGTCTACCAGTCCTTTAATTATTTCCATCATATCGTACTGGTCTGTTCTGGAAATAGGCAAGCTTGAAAGCATTTCTATATGGGAAACATTTGGTTTTTTAGAAGCGGCTTTATTATACCCTGCCACTGTTGTTTCACCGAGTTTGTCTACCAGGTTTTTAATTTTATCTAAAGCGTCTTTGTCATTTTTAGCTTTGTAGTCTGTTACGCCACTAATTTCACAATGTGTTGTTGCTCCCCCTAAAGTTTCATTATCAATAGTTTCGCCAATGGCTGCTTTAACCAAATAGCTGCCAGCCAGAAATATACTAGCGGTTTTGTCTACTATAATGGCTTCATCACTCATGATAGGTAAGTAGGCACCTCCAGCCACACAGCTTCCCATGATAGCAGCTATTTGAACAATACCCATACTACTCATTTTAGCGTTGTTTCTGAAAATCCGACCAAAATGTTCTTTATCTGGGAAAATTTCGTCTTGCAAAGGCAAATAAACCCCTGCTGAATCTACCAAGTAAATAATTGGAATGTTATTTTCCATGGCTATTTCTTGGGCCCTTAGATTTTTTTTGGCAGTAGAAGGGAACCAAGCACCTGCTTTTACAGTTGCATCATTAGCGACTACAATACATTGTTTGCCACCAATATAACCCATAATAACCACTACTCCAGCACTAGGACAGCCTCCGTGTTCTGAATACATATCTAAAGCGGTGAGCGCGCCAATTTCAATTTGAGGCGATTTATCCAATAAATAAGCAATGCGTTCTCTGGCAGAAAGTTTGCCCTTTCAGCTTCTTTTTTAAGTTTGGATTCACCACCACCTAACATCACTTTTTCTAATGTATTCTCTAAAGTTTTTACACTTTCATTGTGGTGACTTAAATTGGTTTTATTTTTGGTGCTCATAGGGCTATAAAGTCTTTTTATTAGCAAATTCAACCATAAATATACGTTGTAATATTGATTAACTTTGTAGGAGTATCTATATTCTAATTAAATTTAATAAGAAAATGACGCATTGGGGAATTATTGGATTGGGCAGTATTGCGCATCATTTTGTGAAGGATTTGGCTTTAGTGCCAGAGGCTAAATTATATGGGGTTGCCTCAAGGTCATTGGAGAAAGCCAATAGCTTTGCAAGTGAATATTTAGCAGACAAAGCTTTTGGCTCCTATGAAGAATTATTAAGAGATCCTTTGGTGTCTGTTGTGTATATTGCTACACCACACAGCAGTCACAAGGAATGGGCTATAAAAGCCATGAAAGCTGGAAAGCATGTACTTTGTGAGAAACCATTGGGTTTAGATTCTGGAGAAGTCAAGGAAATGATTTCACAAGCTAAAACCTCAGGGGTGTTTTTTATGGAGGCCCTTTGGACCAGATTTAACCCTAGCATAGAAGCTGTAGTGAATAGAATTAAGACCAATGAAATTGGTGCAATACAATACCTTCAAGCAGATTTTGGTTTTTATGCTATGGATAGAGACCCACAAAGTAGGGTCTTAAACCAAGCCCTTGGGGGAGGATCCCTGCTAGATATAGGCATTTATCCTATTTTTCTGAGCTATTTGCTTTTGGGTATGCCTGAAAGTATCATGGCCACATCTAATTTTAACGATACAGGTACAGAGTTACAAACAGCGATGATTTTTAACTATAAAAAAGCCAAAGCGGTATTGTATAGCGGGTTTACCTCTAAATCTTCTATGGTGGCTCAAATTAGTGGTCGTGAGGGATTAATTACTATTGATTCAAGATGGCATGAAAGTCAAGGTTTTAAAGTGGAAAAAGAAAAAGAGCATGACATTGAAAGTGTATCTCTGCCAACGCTTGGAAGGGGATATACCTATGAAATTAAAGCAGTACACGAGGCATTGTTTAATGATTGGAGAGAACACCCTAAATGGACCCATCAAGACAGCCTAAACCTCGCTGAATTGTTAGATGCGGTTCAAATAGCAGCAAAAAATCAATAAATAGGACTTTTTAATCGTGTTCTTCTTTACAATAAGGTAACATAAAGCCAATTTTTACGATATTTGTGGCTTACTAATTAGAAGAATAATTATGAATAAAAATACCGTTTTAGCCTGGGCTACATTTATTATGTGTTTTATGGGCGTTTTACTCATAGCCCTTGGTGCTTTTAGATATGACGATGTTGCAGGATGGGGCTTTGCCGCAGTGGGTATTGGTTTTTTTGCCAATGCTTGGGTATTTAATGCTTTAAAAGGAAGGGTTTAACAAAATTTATACACAATATGTCAGACGATAAGAAAGTCATTTTTTCAATGTCAGGAGTGACTAAAACTTATAAAACAGCAAATACCCCCGTTTTAAAAAATATTTACCTCAGTTTTTTCTATGGTGCTAAGATTGGAATTTTAGGTCTTAATGGCTCTGGTAAATCTACCTTGTTAAAAATTATTGCAGGAGTAGATAAAAACTTTCAAGGAGATGTTGTTTTCTCTCCAGGATACAAAGTGGGTTATTTAGAGCAAGAACCGCAATTAGATCCAGAAAAAACAGTACTAGAAGTGGTTAAAGAAGGGGTCGCAGAGACCGTTGCGCTTTTAGACGAATACAATAAAATTAATGATATGTTTGGGCTTCCTGAAGTCTATGAAGATGCAGATAAAATGCAGAAACTCATGGACAAACAGGCTGTACTTCAAGATCAGATTGACGCTTCCAATGCTTGGGAATTAGATACCAAATTAAATATTGCCATGGACGCTTTAAGAACTCCAGATTCTGAAAAGAAAATTGGGGTTTTGTCCGGTGGAGAAAAACGACGTGTGGCTTTGTGTAGGTTGCTACTTCAAGAGCCTGAAATTTTATTATTAGATGAACCTACCAACCACTTAGACGCCGAATCTGTTCATTGGTTAGAACATCACCTAGCTGCTTATAAAGGAACCGTTATTGCAGTAACACACGATAGGTATTTCCTAGACAATGTAGCTGGATGGATTCTTGAATTAGACAGGGGAGAGGGTATTCCATGGAAAGGCAACTATTCTAGCTGGCTGGACCAAAAATCCAAGCGAATGGCTCAGGAAAGTAAAACAGCTTCCAAGCGTCAAAAAACATTAGAACGTGAGTTAGAATGGGTAAAGCAAGGTGCAAAGGGAAGGCAAACCAAGCAAAAGGCCAGGTTAAATAATTACGATAAATTATTGAGTCAAGACCAGAAGCAATTGGATGAAAAATTGGAGATATTTATTCCTAATGGTCCTAGACTTGGCACGAATGTTCTTGAAGCTACAGATATCTCTAAGGGTTATGATGACAAACTCCTTTATGAATCTTTAAATTTTAATTTACCACAGGCAGGTATTGTCGGTATTATTGGTCCAAACGGAGCAGGAAAAACAACTATTTTTAGAATGATTATGGGGGAGGAAACTCCAGATAAAGGATCATTTAAAGTCGGTGATACCGCTAAGATTGCCTATGTAGATCAAAGCCACAGTAATATAGATCCAGACAAGAGTATTTGGGAGAATTTTTCTGATGGCCAAGAACTCATTATGATGGGAGACAAGCAAGTGAATTCAAGGGCTTATTTAAGTAGGTTTAATTTTTCAGGATCTGAACAAAATAAAAAAGTGAATATGTTATCTGGTGGTGAACGCAACCGTTTGCACCTGGCAATGACCTTAAAAGAAGAAGGTAACGTATTGCTTTTAGATGAGCCAACCAATGATTTAGATGTGAACACATTAAGGGCTTTAGAAGAAGGTCTTGAGAATTTTGCAGGCTGTGCCGTAGTTATTTCTCACGACCGTTGGTTCTTAGATAGGATTTGCACGCATATTCTTGCTTTTGAAGGGGACTCTCAAGTGTATTTCTTTGAAGGCTCTTTCTCTGATTATGAAGAAAATAAGAAAAAACGCCTTGGAGGTGACCTCATGCCTAAGCGCATCAAGTATAAAAAACTGATCAGATAGTATTGATTTTCCAATATTTAAAAAGCCCCTAGATTATTCTAGGGGCTTTTTTTAAATAACTAAAATGAGTATTTTAACATAAGGTATAATGCTCGTTTTTGTCCGTAAGTTAAAATTGGTCTCTTGGGTACCAATCTAATTGAATGACTTCAACCTTTGCATTGCTTTTTTCAATAAGTGTTTTAAAGAGGGCAACGTCACTAACATTTGGTTTTCCACGATAGTGATAAGGATATACCTTTTTTGGAGAAAAAGCGATCACTGCGGCTGCTGCAGAGTTTTCTGTCATGGTGTATGGTAAGTTCATGCACACAAAAGCCATGTCTATATTTTTCAGGCTTCTCATTTCTTCAATATCTTCAGTATCTCCAGAGAAGTAAATTCTTTTTTGATCTATAGTAATCACATAGCCATTTCCCCTTCCTTTGGTGTGAAAGTCAAGGGCTTCTTCCCTTAAATTATACATAGGAATGGCTTCAACGCTTATTCCGTTGCTATTCATTACACCACCATTGGCCAATATGCTAGTTTTAGCCAATAATGCGGGTGTCATTTTATCTGCTACGGCTTGGGGAGCAATAATGGTAGTGCCCTCTTGAATTAAAGCACCCAATGTTTTGGGGTTAAAATGGTCCCAGTGTATATCTGTAATGAGTACTAGGTCTGGTGAAGGATAATTGGCATACCATTCTGCTTCCCCTACTGGATCTATATAAATAGTAGTGTTACCATGGAGTAATAGGGTGGAGGCATGCTCTATTGGAATAATCTCAACCTCTTGAGCGTTTGCGATATTGTTCCAAAAGCATATAAATCCAAATGATATTAGAACAACTAATTTTCTGGCTAATAGGGTATTTTTCATAGTTTTCAATTTAGAATATTAATTCCATTTTTATTTCACATCTTTCATAATGTACTTCTTTTTCTACAGGAATTTCTACAAACCCTTTTTTTCTATACAAGTGTATGGCATTTTCTAATTGTCTGCTTGAATAGAGTACAATCTTTGGCCAAGCCTGTTTTTTTGAAAATTCTATGGCATAAGACAAGAGAGTCTCACCAATTTTATTTCCCTGAAACTTTGGGTCTACAGCCATTTTGCTCAATTCAAAATCACCATTTTTTAAGGGTATAATGGCAAAGCATCCCACAATTTCCTGCTGTATTTTTCCCATAAAAATGAATCTACCTTTTTTAATAATGTACTCATCTACATTAGACAGTACTTTTTCATCTATGGGCTCAACCTTGAAAAATTCTTTTAACCACCTAATATTTAGCGCTTTAAATGCATTGGCGTGATTTTTTTCAAAAGGAATAATTTCTAGGGAGGCTAACATTATAGGGATGTATTGGATAAAATGAAAAATTTTATATAAAAATATATAAAAATAAAATCCAAACGTCTCGCTTTGCCGTATATATAACTTTAAAACCTAATTTTAATTATTATGTCAAATCAAGAAAACAACTCTTTAAAGAGAATCACCATTGCCTTAGGGGTATTATTTGCCGCTACTTTAATTTTTTCAATTGCACTTTTTGTTGACAAGCAAAATACAGAAGCTGCACTTACAGAAGAAAAAGCCATTGTTATAGAAGACTTAAACAGTTTAAAATCTGATTACGAAAATGTAACTTCTCAAAATGCTTCTGTAAATCAGGAATTGGCTGCTGCTAAAGCAGAAATTACTGCTTTCATAGATTCAGTAACTGTTTTGAATGCAGATATTGCAAGTTTAAGAAAATACAGAAATCAGGTGTATAGACTTAGAAAAGAGCGTACATCTTTATTAGAGCAAGTAGCTACTTTAACAGCGAACAATGCAAAATTAACAGAAGAAAGAAACAAAACTTTTGAAGCATTAGAAGCTCAAACTGCTGAAAACCAAACTTTGGTAGCGCAGAACACTAAATTGGCAGACGCTGTTGAAAGAGGGTCTTCATTAATTTTAGAATCTTTTTCTGTACAAGCAGTGAAAGAGAGAAATTCTGGTAAATTCACTGACACTAAAAGGGCTAGAAGAGCAGACGCTTTTAAAGTATGTTACACTGTTGGTAAAAATGTATTAACAACCGCTGGAGACACTAATTTTTACATTGAAGTATTAGATCCACAAGGAAATGTTATGGGAGACGCTCAAACTGCTTCTGTAGACAGTGGAGCGACATTAAATTACAGTAAATCTACTGAGTTTTTATACGAAAACGCTTCAATTGACGTATGTGACTATGTAAGCGCAGAAGGAGATTTTGCCAAAGGAAACTATATGGTTAATGTATATGACGCTAATTTACAGTTATTAGGAACGTCTACTTTCACATTGAAATAAGGATCATTTCTTATCAATATAAAAAGGCCCGCTAATAGCGGGCCTTTTTTATACTTAAAAGTTGTACTTATAAACCGCCAACCATATCTTCAGGTTTTACCCATTGGTCATATTCTTCGGGAGTTACATACCCTAAATTAACGGCTTCTTCTTTAAGTGTTGTGCCGTTTTGGTGTGCTGTATTAGCTATTTCTGCAGCTTTGTAATACCCTATTTTTGTGTTTAATGCTGTCACTAACATGAGTGAATTATGGAGCATTTTTTCAATAACTGGATGGTTTGGCTCAATGCCTTGAGCACAGTGGTCGTTAAAAGACACACAGGCGTCTCCCAATAATTGGGCAGACATTAAAATATTGGCAGCCATAAGTGGCTTAAAGACATTTAATTCATAATGCCCTTGAGTGCCGCCAATAGTGATCGCTACGTCGTTACCCATTACTTGAGCACATACCATAGTAAGCGCTTCAGCTTGTGTAGGATTCACCTTACCGGGCATAATAGAACTTCCGGGTTCATTGGCAGGGATAATAATCTCACCTATTCCAGATCTAGGTCCTGAAGCCAGCAATCGTATATCGTTGGCTATCTTATTTAGGGAAACAGCCATTTGCTTCAAGGCGCCATGACTTTCTACAATCGCGTCATGCGCAGCCAAAGCTTCAAATTTGTTTTCAGCAGTAATAAATGGCATTCCAGTAAAAGAGGCCATGTATTTAGCAACCAAAACATCATAACCTTTAGGGGTGTTTAGACCAGTTCCAACAGCAGTGCCTCCTAGGGCCATTTCCGACAAATGAGGCAAAGTATTTCTGAGGGCTTTTAGGCCGTGATTTAGTTGTGAAACATAGCCAGAAAACTCTTGGCCAAGGGTGAGGGGAGTGGCATCCATTAAATGGGTGCGTCCAATTTTAACGACATCTTTAAATGCCCTAGATTTTGTTTCTATAGTATCCCTGAGTTTTTCAACTCCAGGAATAGTAACTTCCACAATTTTTTTATAAGCTGCAATATGCATACCTGTAGGAAATGTATCGTTGGAAGATTGAGATTTATTTACATCATCATTGGGTTGAATTACTTTTTCTCCTTCACCAATCTTTCCTCCAGCCAATTCTTGGGCCCTATTTGCAATCACTTCATTGACATTCATATTGCTTTGGGTTCCAGAACCAGTCTGCCATATGACCAAAGGAAATTGATCGTCGTGTTTTCCACCTAAAATTTCATCACAAACCGCTGCAATAAGGTCCCTCTTTTTACTTTCCAAAACGCCTAGATCACAATTCGCATAGGCAGCAGCCTTCTTTAAATAAGCAAAGCCATATACAATGTCTAAGGGCATAGATGCTGGTGCACCAATTTTAAAATTGTTTCTAGAGCGTTCTGTTTGTGCGCCCCAGTATTTGTCTGCAGGAACCTCTACGTTCCCCATAGTGTCTTTTTCTATTCTAAAGCTCATATTATTAGGTTATTGGTGTGATAAATAATAAAATTGTTCTTAGTAAACAAAGGTACACTACCTGCCTCTTTTTTGCCATTTTTTTTAGTTCAGATTTGTGAGAATTGTAAAATCTAACCTATCTTTGTAGTGTAAAATTTATATCACATGTTTGAGTTTGACCAATATTTAGGATTTATCGCTTTTTTAACCATTTTAACCATTGGTTTCTGGTTGATGATTTTTTTATTGACTTTTGTTATTCCTTATTGGTTGGGCGGATCACTTTTAGAATTTTTAAAAGAGAAGCGTGATGCTAAAAAGGCAAAAACAGACTAACTGACTTATTACTATATATAAAAAAAGCACCTATTAGGTGCTTTTTTTTTATTTGAGGTATTGGCTTAAGTGAAT
>Ga0208805_1000742_pt1 | contig 8939 bp, 8 predicted proteins | sample Colrivmet1553A02_FD_187659 | JGI IMG/M metagenome (GOLD analysis project Ga0208805, IMG submission 187659) | Estuarine microbial communities from the Columbia River estuary - metaG 1553A-02 (SPAdes) (version 2) | ecosystem: Environmental > Aquatic > Marine > Intertidal zone > Estuary | place: USA... | reverse complement strand
AACGACATGAAAGCCCTATCAGAATTTACCACTAGAAAAAAGAACGCTGATTTTGCAGGAATGATTGCTTTTGATGAAGATGGCGATGAGGTTTTTAATTTTGGAAAACACAAAGGAGTAAAAGTAAACGCTGTTTTGGAAGCTGAACCAGGTTATTATAGCTGGATTCAAAACGCCGATTTCCCATTGTATACCAAGAAAATTCTGACAGCAATAAAGTTGAGAAAATTGAATACAAAATAAGAACGATTGAGTTAATTGAAACAAAATATTCTAGCCCCGATAATAGTGGAAATCCCTCGCTTTTTAGCGAGGATTGAAACGAATAGCGGGAAAAAGCTCCAAAAAAAAAATGAAAATAATCTGTATCGGTAGGAATTATACCAAGCACATTGAAGAATTAAATAATGAACGGCCTGATGAACCGGTGGTTTTTATGAAGCCAGATTCGGCGGTATTGTTGAAGCAACACCCGTTTGTGATTCCAGAATTTTCGGAAGATATTCATCATGAATTGGAGGTTATTGTGAAGATTAACAAAGTTGGGAAATACATTGAACCTAAATTTGCGCATAAATATTATGATGAAATTAGTGTTGGAATTGATTTCACCGCGAGAGATTTGCAACAAAAATTAAAAGACAAAGGGCTTCCGTGGGAAAAAGCGAAGGCATTTGATGGTTCGGCGGTGATAGGTGATTTTGTTTCTAAAAGTGACTTTAAATCGTTGGATAATCTTAATTTTGAAATGACAAATAATGGAGTTACGGTTCAAAAAGGGAATACGAGTTTAATGTTGTGGAAAATAGACGAATTGATTGCTTATGTTTCCCAATTTTTCACCCTTAAAATTGGTGATATCATTTTCACTGGAACACCAGAAGGTGTTGCTGTTGTTCGTCCAGATGATGTTTTAGAAGGATTTTTAGAAGGAAATAAATTGTTTAGAATTCAAGTAAAATAATGGCACTACATTACAATTTAGCAAAAGTATACGCGATTTCAGAGAATGATCCTGATTTTGTTCATCAAATAGTGAAAGTATTTGTTTTGGATACTCCGATTGATTTGGATCATATTAAATTAGCTATTGAAGAAAAAAACCACCAAAAATGTTTTGAGTACGCTCATAAAATAAAACCATCATTGGATTTATTGAGTTTGAATATTGCCTTAGATGAGGTAATATTAATTGAACTTTGGGCAAAATCATTGGGCAAAAAGAAAGAAGTCATTGAACTTTACAGAAGTGTTTCTGAGCGAATTGAAAAAGCCATTAAGGAAATCAAAAAGGATTTCAACCTAAAAAACGTTATTATTTAAATCAAATTTTTCATCAATTTCATTTATGAAAGCAGCAATAATCACCATTGGAGACGAGATATTAATTGGCCAAATTGTAGATACTAATTCGGGTTTTATTGCCAAATCATTGGATAAAATTGGGATTGAAATTTGTGAAATGATCTCTATTAGTGATAATAAAAATCACATTTTAGAAACGTTTGCCAAACTCCAGAATCAAGTTGATTTAGTATTAATTACCGGCGGTCTTGGACCAACGAAAGACGATATTACTAAACATACCTTTTGTGAGTATTTTGAGGATCAACTAATTAGAAATGAAGAAGTTGAAAAACATGTTATTGAATTGATTGAAAAAGCGATGAATCGTCCTGCTTCGCAAATGAATAAAGACCAAGCATTGGTTCCTTCAAAATGTACTGTGTTGCATAATGCCGTGGGAACAGCTCCGGGGATGTGGATAAAAAAAGAAAATACTGTTTATATTTCGTTGCCTGGGGTACCTTATGAAATGAAATATATTATAGAAAATGGGATTATTCCAAAAATAGTTAAAGAATACAAGCGTCCTTATATCATTCACAAAACCATTATGACCTACGGGCAAGGGGAGAGTTTGGTTGCGGAACGAATTGAAGATTGGGAAAATAGTTTACCTGAATTTATTAAATTGGCTTATTTGCCAAGTCCTGGAAGAGTGAGATTACGACTTTCGGCAAGAGGAATTGACAAAGAATTTTTAGAACAAAAAATCAATGAAAATGTACTTTCATTAACTCAATTAATAGGGGATATTATTGTTGGTTATGAAGAAGATGAAACAATTGAGGTAATACTTGGGCGATTGTTAACTAGTAAAAAAGCTACCTTGGCAACAGCAGAAAGTTGTACGGGAGGAAAGATTGCTCAAATGATTACGTCGGTTCCTGGTGCATCGAATTATTTCAAGGGAAGTGTGGTGAGTTATGCTACTGAAACCAAAATATCAGTACTTGGAATTTCTTCAGAATTAATAAAAGAACATTCGGTGGTTAGTTTTGAAGTGGCAAAAGAAATGGCATTGGCGGTTAAAAAATTGATGAATACCGATTATGCAATTGCCACTACCGGTAATGCGGGACCTTCAAAAGGAGATGGAAATTCGGAAATTGGAACTGTTTTTATAGCAATTGCGACTCCAAATGATCTAATTGTTGAAGAATTTAACTTTGGTCAACCGCGTGTAAAAGCGATAGATAGGGCTGTAAATAAGGCTTTTGAAATGCTACAGAAAGAAATTTTAAAAAATGTACTTTAATAATTTTGTATTATAGGTTTATTTTTTGTTTCTTTGCACCCTGATTTTGAATAACGATAAAAGATAAGCATAATGTCAAGAGTTTGTGACCTTACTGGTAAAAAAGCAATGGTAGGAAATAATGTTTCCCACGCCATGAATAAAACTAAAAGAAAGTTTTCTGTAAACTTACTAAAAAAACGTTTTTATCTTCCTGAAGAAGACAGATGGATTACTCTTAGAGTAGCTGCATCTACAATTAAAACGATCAATAAAAATGGAATCGCTGCAGTTTTGAAAAAAGCACAGTCAGAAGGATTTATTAAATAATCCTCTCGTAAACCGAGAAGAATAATCATACAAAATGGCAAAAAAAGGTAATAGAATTCAGGTGATTTTAGAATGTACTGAGCACAAAACTTCAGGTGTTCCAGGTACTTCTAGATATATAACAACAAAGAACAAAAAAAATACTCCAGATAGATTAGAGATTAAAAAATTCAATCCAATCTTGAAACGTGTAACTGTTCACAAAGAAATTAAATAATTAGGGACTCAATTAAGGTTCATTAAAACAATATAAGTCATGGCAAAGAAAACCGTAGCAACATTACAGACAGCTTCTAAAAGATTGTCAAAAGCTATCAAAATGGTAAAATCTCCTAAAACTGGAGCATATACTTTCGTAGAATCTATTATGGCTCCTGAATTGGTAGACGATTTCTTGAAAAATAAATAATTTTTCAAAAGCATTATATAGAAAAGCTACTTTCATTCGGAAGTAGCTTTTTTATTTTTTATATTTACCACATAATTTTTTGGTTTTAAAATCACCCCCGAATTATCGGGCGACAAAATATTTAATAATGAGTTTTTTTAAAAAATTATTCTCTTCTGAAAAAAAAGAAACTAGCCTTCCTGAAGAAGTCAAAGAATCGTTGGATAAAGGATTAGAAAAATCTAAAACTACTTTTTTTTCTAAGCTGACCAAAGCCGTTGCAGGAAAGACAAAAGTTGACGCTGACGTATTAGATAATTTGGAAGAAATTCTTATCTCTTCAGATGTTGGAGTGAATACTACTCTTAAAATTATTGAGCGCATTGAAAACTATGTTTCTGAAAATAAATATTTAGGAACGGAGGAACTTAATGAAATCCTTAGAAATGAAATTGCGAGTTTACTTTCAGAAACTAATTCTGGTGAAGGAACTCAATTTGAAATCCCAACAACTACAAAACCTTATGTATTAATGGTGGTGGGAGTTAACGGCGTTGGAAAAACAACCACAATTGGTAAATTGGCATATCAATTCAAAAAACAAGGTTTTAATGTAGTTTTGGGTGCTGCTGATACTTTTAGAGCGGCAGCAATTGACCAATTACAAGTTTGGGCGGATAGAGTAGGAGTGCCATTGGTAAAACAACAAATGGGAAGTGATCCTGCATCGGTAGCATTTGATACTTTGCAATCGGCTGTTTCTCAAAATGCCGATATTGTGATTATTGATACTGCTGGTCGTTTACATAATAAAGTGAATTTAATGGCCGAATTAACTAAAGTAAAACGAGTAATGCAAAAAGTGGTTAGCGATGCGCCACACGACGTCATGTTAGTTTTAGACGGTTCAACCGGTCAAAATGCTTTTGAACAAGCAAAACAATTTACTGCTGCAACGGAAGTGACCTCTTTAGCTGTTACCAAATTAGACGGAACTGCCAAAGGTGGTGTGGTAATTGGTATTTCAGATCAGTTTCAAATACCAGTTAAATATATTGGAGTAGGTGAAGGAATTGAAGACTTACAGGTTTTCAATAAATATGAATTTGTAGATAGTTTCTTTAAATAATTAGCCGATGAATTTTCCCTCAATTAATAACATTCAACCTATATATTTGTACTTAATAAGTATTTGTTCCTTTGTAATTTCCAATTTGGTTAGAGAGAAAAGTCCTCTTTTCTATGGAATATTATTGGTTGTAGGATTAATTGCTTTCCTTTTGGGACTTTATAGCCGGATATCAAAAAAATAGTTACTGGTACAATGCGTTTATTTTTTGCCAAAGGACTTCATCAAATGTTGAAAGTGCTAAATTCGCGGAATCTGCGGCATCTCCCATTCGGATAACTACCATTTTTTTACTCGGAACAACATATATTTTTTGATCGTCTTTTCCTAAAGCCATATACATATCATTTGCTCCTGAAGCAATTAAACTGCCATTAATTTGCAACTGGGTTTGAGGTAAGCGATAACTCGATTTTCCGTTTAGCCACCATAAATAGCCATAAGACATATTTTGTGATGAAGTTGTAGCTTGATTTAGATAAGCCGAATTAATAACTTGAGTTCCATTCCAATTTCCATTGTTGAGAGCCAATAATCCAAATCTTGCCATACTTCTAGAATTGCTAAAATAAATTCGAAGTCCTAAATTTGCACCTGTTCCAATATACCAAAAACCTGATGAACTCATTCCAATTTTATCTCTAAGTTTGGTATTGAAATAGTTGTTCCAAGTTTGTCCTGTAGCTTGTTCAACCACATCTTGAAGTTTCACATATACATTATGATACGCCCATCGGGTTCCTGCATCTGCCATATATTGAAGGTTGCTTGGAGCAACATCATCACCTAAAGTGTCATCCAAACCAGAATCCATTTTCAATAAATTCTTACAAGTAATCAAATTTTCTTTTGCCAAAGGTGCACTTGTCCATCCAGTTCCAATATAATTAGAAACTTTATTATTGGTATTAATATAGCCCTCTTGTTCGGCAATTCCTGTTACTGTAGATGTCAATGTTTTCCCTGCGCTATTCCATTTCCAAAGTGAAGTTGCGGTATGACCATTAAAGTAATTTTCCATTACAATTTTTCCATTTACAAGGATAATAAATGATTTGGTATTTTTTAGTAATAAATAATCTAGCAACGGCTGAACAGCATTTTGATTCCAACCCAAAGAAGAAATAGATTGCGTTTCCCAGGTTTCAGATCCATTAGTAGGTGGAAAGTACATGGCATTTGAACTAGATTCAGAAACAGTACTATTATTGTTTGTGGAACAATTAGTAAATGATACAATAAGAAGTAATAAAAAAATCGATTTTTTAATCATAATTGTGTTTATGTTATTACAAATATAAAAAAGTTTATTCTAAGTTGTAAAAAAAGTCCTACAAGTGGATCTGTTGTTTGAGAACTTTTTTTTAAGGTAAATAATAAACAATCTCACATATTATTTCGTCAACCTTTTTCTTTTCACAAAACAAGTTTAAATCACTTCCTCTTAATGAACTAATTAAAAGTTAAATTTATGGTATTTCATATTTTTTATTAAAAAATTTCATTTCTTTAAATATTTTTTTATATTTGCAGACAATTAGTGGCGATTTAATTATTCTACTAACTATATGAAACAGAATTTTTTTTCTGTTCATTTTTTTTCCCTCAAAATTTATCGGAGAATTTACAAAACGAAAAACTCGTGCTGTTTTTTTTGTTTTTTAAATTCAAATCAAATCGGAAGATAGTTTATTGCTATTATTCCAATTTAACTCAACTTAAAACTTTTTAAAAAATTGTTTTAGGTTTTTAAAATTATATCCTTTTTACGACAAAATCGTAAAATGGATATTTAAGTTGATTTTTTAATTTGTCAAAAACAATAATAATAGTGCAATGAATATAAATATTAAAACCAAGAAAATTAAATTAAATTAAATCAACATGAGAGTACTTATTTTATCTGCTATTTTATTAGCAACAACGAGCATATTTGCTCAAAGTGGCAAAGTAGGTTTTGGTAACACAGACCCTAAAGCGACCCTAGACGTGACTGGAACCCCCGCTGCAACATCAGTAGCTGACGGTATCATAGCTCCACGACTTACAGGTAATGAGCTAGCTGCAAAAGACGCAACATATCTTGCAGCGCAAACAGGCGCACAAGTATTTGTTTCTTCAGCTGCTTCACCACCAACTACAAAAACGGCTAATGTAACTTCCCCAGGTTACTATTATTTTGATGGTGCGGTATGGAAAAGTTTTGGTTATACGTCTTCAGGTTTTGTTGTTAAAGGAAGCCAGGCAACCAACGGTACCGACTATTCTTTCACGATATCCAATGGCTACATAACGACAAGTTCTATTGTTACAGTAAGCTACTACAACACTTCTAACGAAATTATCAGTCATGCCATTTCGTCTATTACAGCTGGTAGTTTTAACGTACAGTTTGCAGCAGTGCCTAAAAGTGGGGGCTCTATTTTATATACCATTGTAAATTAAAAAAAGTTAATAATAATTCAAACAAACAAAATGAGAAACAATAAAATATTTTTATCCATTTGTCTTTTAGTAGTTACTTCTATTTCTTTTGCTCAAGTGCAAAAAGTAGCGAAACTACAAATAGGTAATACAACATCAGCTCCTGAAGCTTCTGCTGTATTAGATGTAACCAGTACCACTCAAGGTTTTTTGCCGCCGCGCATGACCAGTTCACAATTACTATTAATTCCTGCACCTTCTGAAGGGCTTATTGTATATTGTAAAGATTGTTCAATAAAAGGACTTTATATATTTAACGGCTCTGCCTGGTCACAATTAACTGGAGGCGCTAGCATATATCAATCTTCCAACGGATCTGCAGTCGTTTCTGCTTATTCCTGCTCAACAGAGACTTCAGGAACATTGACTGCTGGAACCCTAGTTTCGGGTGTTTCACAAACTATTACCGCTAACGTAACTGAAGTTGGTACTTATAACATAAGCACTACTGCCAATGGAGTAACTTTTGCAGGAGCTGGTACTTTTGCAAGCACTGGTGATCAAGACATCGTGCTTACAGCAACTGGTACTCCAATTACTGATGGTAGTTCTGTTTTCACCTTAAACACTACCCCAAATTGTAACTTTAGTAGATCAGCAGTATTTGATTTATCTACTAACGGAACTGCTGTTGTTTCTGCTTATTCCTGCTCAACAGCTTCTGCAGGAATATTGACTGCTGGTACAGCTGTATCAGGTGTTACACAAACTATTACCGCTACAGTAACTACAGTAGGTTCGTATAATATTAGTACTATTGCAAATGGCGTAACTTTTTCAGGAACCGGCACTTTTGCAAGCGCTGGTGATCAAGACATCGTGCTTACAGCTACAGGTACACCAATTGCTGCCGAAAGTTCATTATTTACTTTAAATACTACCCCAAATTGTGACTTTAGCAGAACATCCGTATTTGATTTATCTACCAACGGAACTGCTGTTGTTTCTGCTTATTCTTGCTCAACAGCTTCTGCAGGAACTCTAACTGCTGGTACAGTTGCATCTGGGGTTACTCAAACAATTACCGCTACAGTAATTACAGTAGGTTCCTATAACATTAGTACTACTGCCAATGGTGTAACTTTTTCAGGAACTGGAACTTTTACTGGTACAGGTGCTCAAAACATCGTACTAACAGGAACAGGGACTCCACTAGCTGCTGCAGTTGGTTCTGTATTTACTTTAAACACTACCCCAAATTGTAACTTTAGTAGATCAGTGATCTCTTTATCTACCAAAGGAACTTCTGTTGTTTCTGCTTATTCTTGCTCAACGGCTTCTGCAGGAACACTAACTGCTGGTTCAGTTGCATCAGGTGTTACTCAAACTATTACTGCAACAGTAACTTCTGTTGGTTCTTACAATATTAGTACAATTGCCAATGGTGTCACTTTTACTGGTGCGGGTACTTTTTCTGGTACAGGTGCTCAAGACATCGTACTTACAGCAACAGGGACTCCAATAGCTGCTGCAGTTGGTTCTGTCTTTACTTTAAATACTACCCCAAATTGTAACTTTAGTAGAGCAGTTATCTCTTTATCTACTAATGGAACTGCTGTTGTTTCGGCTTATTCTTGTTCAACAGCTTCCTCAGGAACATTGACTCCTGGTACAGAGGTATCTGGTGTTACACAAACAATTACCGCTACAGTAACTTCAGTAGGCACGTATAACATTAGCACTACTGCTAGTGGTATAACTTTTACAGGATCGGGTACTTTTGAGGGTACAGGTGCAAGAACCATAGTGCTTACGGCAACAGGTATACCAACTCTTGGTAATACTCCCTTTACCTTAAACACCACCCCAAATTGTAACTTTAGTAGAAATGTACTTTCTTCAACGACTAACGGTACTGCTGTTGTTTCAGCTTATAGAACAACTGGTTATGCTGGAGTGTTGGCAGTTGGAAAATCTGTACAAGATTATAGACATTACATTATAGCTACAGTAACCTCAGTAGGTACCTATAACATCAGCACTACTGCCAATGGTGTAACTTTTTATAGATCCGGCACTTTTACTGC
>Ga0208805_1000718_pt1 | contig 9078 bp, 10 predicted proteins | sample Colrivmet1553A02_FD_187659 | JGI IMG/M metagenome (GOLD analysis project Ga0208805, IMG submission 187659) | Estuarine microbial communities from the Columbia River estuary - metaG 1553A-02 (SPAdes) (version 2) | ecosystem: Environmental > Aquatic > Marine > Intertidal zone > Estuary | place... | reverse complement strand
ATGCCTTGGTTTATTGTTACTGGCTGGTAGGGAGCATGGGGCAAGATAAATCGAATTTTATTGAATTGCGATCTTCCGAAGATACTTTTGAAATCAAATCCATCAGCTCCAAGACCATGAAGAAATATGACTGAGCCTATGGGCGGTTCAATGGTGTCAATAATAATGGGTGTCATAAATAAAAAAAGCAGAATTAAATTCTGCTTTTTAATACCTAAATTATTTTATTTCGTTTCAGCTAATTTTTTAAGTGCTGGAAGTGCTACATCATACATTTCATTCACAGCTTTCAATGCTGTCTCGTCATCTTGACCAGCTGGAATCGGTGGATTGAGTTTGTAAACTCTATAAAAACGTCCTACCCATGTTACAGAAGATTCATTAGGGCTAGGGCCCTTTGCTACAACAATAAATGAATTATAGTCTGCCACAGGGACTGCCCCTTCTAAAATTTCATATTTTAACTTCATAGCTTCTTCATCGATACCTTTAAGCCTTTCAACTACCTTACCCCCAGATTTTAGTGTAAGCGTTCTTAGGGTATCCTCGCCCTTTTTTTCTAATTTGCTATCAGTTACAAGAGGCTGCCATTTTTGAAAACTGCCAAAATCTTTAATGATTGCCCAAACTTTATCAGGCGATGCATTGATTTTGATTGTTTTTTCAACTTTTTGAGGTGATGGGCCGTGAGCAAATACATTCATTGATACAAACAAAAGGAAGATACTAATAATAATTTTTTTCATGTGAATAGAGCCTTTGGTATTTAATAAGCTTGATAATTATAAATTGTTTTTATATATAACATTAGTCAATTTTGATAAATTGACCAAAAGATCGGCTTTGCTTGCCTGTTTTGATTTCATAGAGATATTCTTGTTTTGCCAAGTCAATGATCGAAATAGAGTCGCTTCTCCAATTAGAAGTGATTAAAATATTATCTCTTTCATCAATATCAATACCCTCTGGATTACCACCCACTTTGATTTTTTTGATTTCTTTTTTCATCTTTAGATCAACAACACTTATATTGTCATCTTGAGTATTTGTAACAAAGGCAAATTGGTTTTTTACGTCGGATACCACTCCATAAGGATGATCTCCAACCTTAATAGTTTCCGAAGCAAATGATTGGATATTCACTACAGATAATGAGTCATCTAAAACATTAACAACAAAAAGTAAGTTTTTGCTGACAAATAAGCCATAAGGATGATTGCCTACCTTAATTTTCTTAACGAGAGCCAAATCAGATTGACCATATATCTCGACAGTATTCTCATCACGATTAGAAATAAAAAGATACTTTCCCTCAGTATCACAAATCATGCCAGATGGAGATTTGCCAACTACTATTTTTTTAATGACTGTTAAAGATTTTGTTTCTATTATAAAAACTTCACTATTAAACCAATCGCTCACATAGATGAAGTCTTCATTTGTGGACTTGGTAATTCCAACTGGCGTTCCACCAGTCTGTATTGTTTTAATAATTCGATTATGTTGAAGATCTAAAACATTTACGGAGGCATCATGAGTATTTGTAATAAAGGCATAGGATTGCTTTAGAGAAATAGCAACTCCTACAGGGCCTTTGCCTACAGGAATTTCTTGAATAATTTTTTTCTCTTTTATATTAACAATACTTACTGTATCAGAGCCTTGGTTGGTAATATAAGCAATAGGCGAAGTTGAGCAAGCACAAAGTAATAAACATAGAGCAAGTGAAATAAGATTTTTAAAATTCATAATTTAAGTTTTTTTTAATAGATTCTAGCTTTAATTCTGGCTTTTATTTAAACTAAATCTACGGAAAAATTAAAGAAAAGCTTAAGGTGGTTTCATGATTGATAAAGATGGTTATCGGCCAAATGTTGGTATTGTCATTTGTAATGTCGAGAATCAAGTTTTCTGGGCGAAGCGCACACAAGAGAATGCATGGCAATTTCCTCAGGGCGGTATTCAAAAAGGCGAGGCGCCAGAAGAGGCTATGTATAGAGAGCTTATGGAAGAGGTTGGTTTAAAACCGCACCATGTAGAAATACTTGGCCGAACAAAAGACTGGTTAAAGTATGAAGTGCCCTCACAATGGCTTCGAAGAGATTTTAGAGGGGTTTATAAAGGCCAAAAACAAATATGGTATCTCTTGAGAATGAAGGGGGAAGATACTGATATCTTTTTGAGGAACACTAAAAAGCCGGAGTTTGATGCATGGCGCTGGCATGATTACTGGATGCCTCTTAATGAGGTGATTGAATTTAAAAGAGATGTTTATCGGCTTGCATTAAACGAACTTCGTTTGTTTATAGATAATTAGTCTATTTTTTTAATTCAGCAATAATTGTTTCGCCATTAAAAACTGTGTCGCCCAAAGTAACTTTTATCTTTGAATTGATAGGTAAATATAAGTCAACACGCGAGCCAAATCTTATAAAGCCATACCTTTCACCGACCTCTAACGCATCACCTTTATTTACATAGCATAAAATTCTTCTCGCAATTAAGCCAGCAATTTGAACGCAAGTAATATCAAAACCTTCTTTAGTTTTTAAGTGAAGTGCACATCTTTCGTTCTCCAAAGAAGCTTTTGACATAGCTGCATTTAGAAATTTTCCAGGAAAATACCATTTATTCATAATAATTGATTTAATCGGACTTTTGTTTGAGTGGACATTAAAGACATTCATAAAGACACTCACTTTAATTGCTCGCCTATTAAGATAATCGTCTTTACATTTTTCAATCACAATCACCTTGCCATCAGCTGCTGATACCACCATATTTTTCTTGGAGGGCGTGCTTCTTTTTGGATCTCTAAAAAATTGTAGAATAAATAAAGAGATTATCCAAAGAGGAATTGACCACAAAGCACATATTTTAAATACGATAGCTGATACGGCAATAGATGCTATTAGAAATGGCCAACCTTCTTTTGCAATGATAGGGTAAGCTTTTTTTACCATAGAGCTAGTTTTTGCTTTGATCAACAAGCTTATTCTTGGCGATCCAAGGCATCATTGATCTAAGTTGTGAGCCAACTTTTTCAATAGGGTGTTCAGCATTGAGTCTTCGTCTTGCGGTCATTTCTGGATAGTTTGTTTTTCCTTCAAGGATAAAACGTTTCGCATACTCTCCATTTTGAATATTTTTTAAAGCTTCTTTCATGGCTAACTTGGCCTCATTACCAATAACTTTAGGGCCGGTTACGTACTCTCCGAATTCAGCATTATTTGAGATAGAGTAGTTCATATTAGCAATACCGCCTTCATACATTAAATCTACAATAAGTTTAAGCTCATGTAAGCACTCAAAATAAGCCATTTCTGGGGCGTAACCTGCTTCAGTTAATGTTTCAAAACCTGCTTTGACAAGTTCAACTGCGCCACCGCATAAAACAGCCTGTTCACCAAATAAGTCAGTTTCAGTTTCTTCACGGAAATCTGTTTCAATGACCCCACCTTTTGTGCCACCATTTGCCGCTGCATATGAAAGAGCAATTTCTTTTGCTTTGCCAGATTTGTTTTGATAAATCGCAATTAATGAAGGTACGCCACCACCTTTAAGATATTCTGAGCGCACTGTGTGGCCAGGACCTTTTGGTGCAATCATAATGACATCAAGATCATCCCTCGGAATAATTTGGTTATAGTGAATATTAAATCCATGGGCAAAAGCAAGCACAGCATTTTTTTTCAAGAATGGTGCAACTTCTTGATGAAAAATCTGAGGCATTGTTTCATCAGGTATTAATAGCATGACGACATCAGCATTTTTGACGGCTTCATTAATTTCTAAAACGTTATGTCCTGCACTTTTGGCTTTATCCCATGATGCGCCACCTTTTCTAAGAGCAACAGTGACGTTGACGCCTGATTCTTTAAGATTGGCTGCATGAGCGTGGCCCTGTGAGCCATAACCAACAATAACAACATTTAATTTTTTAATTAAATTTAAATCAGCATCTTTATCGTAGTAAACCTTCATAATAACCTTTCAGTTTTAATTTATACTTTTAAAATTCTATCACCGCGTCCAATTCCTGACGCACCAGTTCTAACTGTTTCTAAAATAGCCGCCTTATCAATGCTTTCAATATAAGCGTCTAATTTGCTAGACGATCCTGTTAACTCAATAGTAAATGAGCTATCAGAAACATCGATAATTCGTCCTCTGAAAATATCACACATTCTTTTCATCTCATCTCGGTACTGAGCATTTGCTTTAACTTTAACTATCATTAGTTCTCGCTCAATAAATTTGCCATCATTTAAATCTAGGACCTTTACAACATCAATTAATTTATTAAGTTGCTTAATGATTTGTTCAATAATTTCATCTGTGCCAGAAGTGACAATGGTCATTCTTGAGAGCGTTGCATCTTCAGTAGGCGCAACAGTCAAAGATTCAATGTTGTAACCCCTTGCAGAGAATAACCCGGAAACTCTCGATAAAGCACCAGATTCATTTTCCATCAAGAGAGAAATAATATGTCTCATTTATAGATCCTCAGCTGTAATCATTTCTGACAAGCCTTTTCCATTAGGAATCATTGGAAATACATTTTCTTTTTGATCCGTAATGAAGTCCATAAAGACCAAGCGCTCTTTTAGTTTTTTACTAAAAGCTTCTTTGAGAGCTGGCTCAATATCGCTTGGGTTCTCGATTTTCATTCCAACGTGACCATAAGCTTCAGCTAATTTCACAAAATCAGGCAATGCTTCCATATAGGATTCCGCATAACGATTTCCATAAAAAAATTCTTGCCATTGTCTTACCATCCCCATGTATCTATTATTGAGATTAATAATCTTGATAGGTAAATGGAATTGCTTGCAGGTAGATAGTTCTTGAATACACATTTGTATGGAAGCTTCACCGGTCACACAAGCAACCATCGCATCAGGATGAGCTAATTGAGTGCCCATCGCATAGGGTAATCCCACGCCCATGGTTCCCAGGCCACCAGAATTAATCCATCTTCTAGGCTTATCAAATGGATAGTATTGTGCTGCCCACATTTGGTGCTGACCTACATCAGAAGTAATAAAGGCATCTCCTTTTGTTACCTGATGTAAGGTTTGAACAACAAATTGAGGTTTAATGAGTTTTTTATCGTTTTTAAAACTTAAGCAATTTGTCGATCTCCATTGGTCAATTTCTTTCAACCAATGCTTAAGCGATATATTTTGCTTTGTTTTTTCTTTAGATAAAAGATCATTAAGTTCAGTAAGCACTGAAACGACATGACCTACGATAGGTATATCAATCTTTACTCTTTTAGAAATAGATGATGGATCAATATCAATGTGAATGATTGTTTTCGGTTTGGATAAGAAATGCTCTGGATTACCAATCACTCTGTCGTCAAAGCGAGCACCAACAGCCAACAATACATCACATTCTTGCATAGCCATATTAGCCTCATAGGTACCATGCATGCCTAACATGCCTAGAAACTGCTTATCACTTGCAGGAAAACCACCCAAGCCCATAAGCGTGCTTGTAATAGGAGCCCCAATAGTACGAACAAATTTAGTTAATTGTGAAGAGGCATCGCCCAATACAACGCCACCACCTGAGTAGATCATTGGTTTTTTTGCGCTCAAAAGAAGTGACAATGCTTTTTTAATTTGGCCGCTATGACCCTTAATAATAGGGTTATATGATCTTAAATGAACCGATTTAGGATAGCTAAACTCATATTTTTCGGCTGTGATGTCTTTTGGAATATCAACCAAAACAGGCCCAGGTCTTCCGCTTGACGCAACATAGAAAGCTTTCTTAATTGTAGATGCAATATCTTTAACGTCCTTAACTAAGAAATTATGTTTTACACATGGACGCGTAATACCTACCGTATCACATTCCTGAAAGGCATCTTGCCCAATGGCGTAAGTTGGAACCTGACCACTAATGATCACCATGGGAATGGAATCCATGTAGGCGGTAGCAATACCTGTTACAGCATTGGTCGCTCCCGGGCCTGAGGTTACAAGAGCAACGCCAACTTTTCCAGTAGATCTTGAATAGGCGTCAGCTGCATGAACAGCTGCTTGTTCGTGACGAACTAGAACATGCTTAAATTTATTTTGCTTAAAAACAGCATCATAAATATTAAGGACGGCGCCACCAGGATAACCAAAAACGAATTTGACTTTTTCCTCGTGAAGGCAGCGAATAACAATTTCTGCTCCAGAAATGTGATTTGAGTTCATAGGATTCTTGATTGTAATTAATGAGATAGCTATAAACCCTCAACATTAACGCTTTAAGCGTATTTGGTCAAGTTTAGAGACTTTTAAAAGTCTCAATTTTCATAGATAAATCAATTGCCTTGATATTTTTTGTGAGCGCTCCTAGAGAGATTCTATTTACGCCCGTCAGTGCAATTTTTTTAACATTTTTTAGCGTAATATTTCCAGACGCCTCAAGAGTCGCTATATTTTTATTAAGAAGTACAGCTTTTTTAAGATCTTTAATATTAAAGTTATCTAATAATATATTTCTAAAGCCTAGCTCAATAAATTTTTTAAACTGATCAAGATTTTCAACTTCAATTTGAATATCTTTACTTTTGGAGTATTTCAAAGCGAGCGAAAGTAAATCATCAACTTTTTTAGCGGATGTAATATGGTTTTCTTTGATAAGTATTTGATCAAAAAGTCCGATGCGTTGATTATTACCACCCCCAATAGCGACAGCATATTTTTGCGCAATTCTTAACCCTGGGATTGTTTTCCTTGTATCAAAGATACCTGTGTGAGTATTTGCGATAGCTTTGACATATTGATGTGTAATCGTGGATGTGGAAGATAAGGTTTGTAAGAAATTAAGTGCTACTCTTTCTCCGCTGAGGATTGATTTTGCATTGCCGTAAACTTCACAAAGCCTCTGATTTTTTTTTACAATCTCACCTTCTTTAACAAGCCACTTTATTTTTATTTTTGGATCTAGTATTAAAAAAGTAGCGTTAAACCAAGGAATACCAGCAATTAAAGCCGATTCTTTGGCTTTAACATAAGCTACTGCAGTTGATTTTGCTTCGATAAGTTGAGCAGATAAATCAATATTGCCTATATCTTCTTGGATCGCCATTTTGACATTTGTTTGAATGGCTTCAATCAAAGTTTTCTTATTTATTTTTGATCTTTGCATAATCTAGAAGCTTAACAAATTATAATAAATTTGGTTTTTTTAATTGAGAGAAAAATGAAGCTTTTTTATTCAAATAATAGCCCTTACGCTAGAAAAATAAGAATTTTAATTGATGAGAAAAAAGTTCCAGTGACTTTGGAGAAGGTTGTGCTTGCTGATAAAAATTGTACGATTCATGAATACAATCCTTTAGCTAAAGTACCTATATTGGTTATAAACGATATATCAATTTTTGATTCACCGGTAATAGCTGAGTATGTTGACTATAAGAGTGGTCCGCTTTATTTAATTCCCAGTGATTTTGATAAAAAAATATTAGTCAAAAGATGGGAAGCTCTAGCAGATGGATTATGCGACGCATCAGTAGCAATCATGCTGGAAAAGCGTAGGCCGATTTCACAACAAAATACTGATGTATTTGAAAAGCAAATGAGAAAAATAAAGTTAAGTCTTCAAAGGCTTAATGAAGAAATAGAAGATAAAGAATACTATTTAGAGGGTACATTTTCGTATGCTGATATAGCCGTCGGATGTGCTTTGGGGTACGTTAAATTAAGATATCCTGAAATTGACTTTAAGAATGAATATCTAAATCTATATCATTTGCATGAAGAGCTTATGAAGCGACAATCTTTTCAGGCAACGGCACCTGAGCCTTATCTATAGCGCATTCAATAATAGCCCCACCTAAACATACATTGCTTTCGTAAACAACCACAGATTGCCCGGGAGTAATGGCCCATTGTTTTTGCCCAAAAAATATTTCCACCGAATCATCTTTTATCATATCGATTTCACAAGGGGCATCAGATTCCCGGTATCTTGTTTTGGCTCCATATACCCAATGTTTTTCTGGTAGAGCCCCATGTATCCAATGGGGTTTCTTTGCAATTAATCCATCTTTAAATAAAAGGGGATGGGCGTGTCCTTGAGCAACAATGAGTATATTTTCTTTAATACTTTTTTCAGCTACAAACCAAGGCTCACCATTGCTCGTTTTTGAGCCACCGATACCAAGCCCCTGTCTTTGGCCGAGCGTGTAAAACATAAGACCTATATGCTCTCCTAATATCTTTCCGTGCTCATCTTTAATAGGACCTGGAGAATTTTCTATATATTTATTTAAAAATTCTGTAAAGGGTCTTTCGCCAATAAAACATATACCTGTAGAGTCTTTTTTATCACTGTTATGTAAACCTTCTTTTTTAGCAATCTCTCTTACATCTTTTTTAAGGAGATTACCTAGGGGAAATAAAGACTTTGAGAGCTGATGTTGATTGAGACGATATAAGAAATAACTTTGATCTTTTGTTGAGTCGTCTGCTTTAAGAAGACTATATAAGCCGTCTGCTTCTTTAATTTGTGCGTAATGACCGGTTGCAATCTTATCGGCACCCATTGAAATTGCATGATTTAAAAAGGCATTAAATTTAATTTCAGAATTACATAAAATATCTGGATTCGGAGTTTTACCACTTTTAATTTCATTAATAAATTCAGAAAATACCTTTTCCTTATATTCTTTACTAAAATTTACTACTTCAATATCAATACCAATTTTATCGGCAACAGATACTGCATCCAGAAGATCTTGTTTGCTTGAGCAATACTCATCATCATCATCGTCTTCCCAATTTTTCATGAAGAGACCAACGACTTTATAACCTTGGTTTTTTAAGAGCAAGGCAGCCACTGAAGAGTCAACACCGCCTGATAAACCTACAATGACTGTACTATTATTCATTTAATTAATTAAATTCTGAGCCAATTTTTTTTGATTTTTCATAGGCAGCTCGTGTAGCCTTTAAAAGTGTTTCATTTAATTTATTTGATTCGAGTTGTTTCAAGCCCTCTTCTGTTGTGCCACCTTTTGAAGCGACAGATGCTATAAGATTTTGAAGGTCATTTAAATGATCTGAAGCT
>Ga0208805_1000693_pt1 | contig 9337 bp, 5 predicted proteins | sample Colrivmet1553A02_FD_187659 | JGI IMG/M metagenome (GOLD analysis project Ga0208805, IMG submission 187659) | Estuarine microbial communities from the Columbia River estuary - metaG 1553A-02 (SPAdes) (version 2) | ecosystem: Environmental > Aquatic > Marine > Intertidal zone > Estuary | place: USA... | reverse complement strand
TTTTCTGCACTCATTGTTTCTTGGTATGTTTTAATACAATTATCTAATATACTATCGATGATGATAGATTTTCCTTCAAAGCCTGCCAATAATCCTTTATTGAAAACGGCTAAATTTATTTTTTGTAAGCCTTGTCCATTTAAGCTCTGTGCAATTCTATATCCTAATGCATAAGAAGCGCTGTCTTTAACATTTTTAATAACTAAAGGAGGTGTAACGGTCATTGCTATTTTCGCATTGCCTACTTTCAATGGTTTAGCAGCAACGACTGTTTTAGCTGGTACTGCTGCTTTAGCCGGAACTGCTGGCTTTGGATTGGTTTGCGCTTCTGCTAATTGCAATGTTGCAACGGCCATTAATACTAAAATTTGTTTTTTCATTATACTCATTATACTTTTTTTAGAAGATAGATGTGGTTGCAAAAATACAATATGTATTTAATAATTCAGTAATTTTGTGTTAAAATACAAATAAATTAAAATCTTATGAAACTACTAATAACCACTAGCTTATTGATGGCATCTCTAGTTCTTTTATCATGTGGTCAATCAAATGATAAAGCCAATGCAACTAGTGCAGATACCAATCAAGTGGCTACCATGGATACGACTACTGAAAAAACTTATGCAGTTAGTTTAGTGAATAATAAAAAAGACCCTACTTGTGGCATGCCTGTTACTGCCGGCATTAGCGATACAGCACATTATGAAAAAAATGTTTTAGGATTTTGTTCTGTAGAATGTAAGAATGAATTTTTGAAAAATCCAAAAGCAAATTTAGCAGCAGCAGAAATTAAATAAGTTTGACTAAAAAAGCAGCTTCTAATGAATACTGGCTCTATTAATCTTAAGTAATAAACGTTAGCTAAATAAATAAGCAATATCATCTTTGGTTAAAGATTTTACAAATCCAACTTCATCGGATATTAATTCTTTAGCCAAAGATCTTTTTCTCTCTTGTAATTTTAATATTTTATCTTCTACCGTATCGTTACAAATCATACGATACGCGAATATATTTTTGGTTTGTCCAATACGATGCGTTCTGTCAATGGCTTGTTGCTCCACCGCAGGATTCCACCAAGGATCTACTATATATACATAATCGGCAGCCGTTAAGTTTAAACCAACGCCTCCCGCTTTTAAAGAAATTAAAAATACCCTGCAATTATCATCGTTTTGGAATCGCTCAATGGCGCGTTCTCTTTCTTGAATGGTACTGCTACCATCAAAATATTCGTGGTCAATACCTAATTTTTTCAACTGCTCTTTAATTAAAGCCAACATACCTAAAAATTGAGAGAACACAAGGGCCTTGTGACCACCAATATTTTCAGCTATTTCACGGGTTAACTCTTCTAATTTTACCGATTCATTTGGATAAGCTTCATCTTTTAAAATAGCGGGGCTATCACAAATTTGTCTCAGCTTCATTAAGCCTTGTAAAATAGAAAGCTGTGATTTTTGAATACCCTTTTCTTCCACCATACCAATGAGTTTATCACGGTAGTCGTTTCTATAAGCCTCGTAAATTTTTCTTTGTGCATCGCCCATTTCACAATACAATACCATTTCTTGCTTTTCTGGCAAGTCCTTGGCCACTTGTTCCTTGGTTCTTCTTAATATAAAAGGGAATACAAATTTTCTTAAATGTTCTTTTTGTTCTTGCTCATCAAACTTATCAATAGGCATAGAGAAATTATGCTTGAAGTATTCCACTGTACCCAACATGCCTGGGTTTAAGAAATTCATCTGTGCATAAATATCAAAAGTATTATTTTGTAATGGCGTACCACTTAAACATAATTTATTAGTGGCTTTTAATAAACAAGCCGCCTTGGTCACTTTCGATGCCGGATTTTTAATAGCCTGGCTTTCATCTAAAATCACATAATCAAAATTCACTTCCACAAACATTTTAATATCACTTCTTAAAGTACCATAAGTGGTAATGATGACTTCCGTTTTATCATCATGAAATAAGGCCTTCTTCCTAGTACCACCATGATGTATATGATAATTTAAACTCGGCGTGAATTTTTTTAATTCATTCTGCCAGTTAAACAGTAGCGTGGTTGGACAAACCACCAAGGCAACTAATTTGCCATTTTTTTCTTTTAAATGTTGTAAGAAAGATAAGGTTTGAATGGTTTTACCTAGTCCCATATCATCGGCCAAGATCCCACCCCACTGTACATCGTGTAAATAATTCAACCACTGAAAACCACTAATTTGATAAGGCCTTAAAATAGGCATTAAATGGGCGGGTGGTATCACATCTGCAATCGCATAGCGCTCTCTAATTTTTTCATACTTCCCTTCTAATTGGAAAATAAGTTCTTCCTCGTCTCTTTGTTGATAGAGTTCATCTAAAATAGAAAAATGATACTTACTTAATTTAAGTGTATCGGCCTTGCCCTCTCCTACTTTAAATAATAAAGAATATTTATTCAACCATTTTTCTGGAAGCACTCCTAAACTACCGTCTTTCAGTGGAACAAATTGTTGTTTATTAGACAACATAGTTTTAATATCTTGAATAGATACTTTTTGTTCGCCGAAAGAAATTTCTACTTTGGCATCAAACCAATCGGTATTACTACTAATATATAAACGTGTAGAAGGCTTAGCTGTATTGTACTTAAATTGTTTTAAGTATTCTGTACCAAATAAAGGAATTTGTTTATCCCTTAATGTATCAATAAATAAGAAAAACCAATTGTTCTTTAAAACCTCAGCGCCCTTTAACGCAAGCACATTTCCTTCATTCGGACGAATAAAGCCAGAATGCAATTGCTCAATAATATTCATTAATTGTCTTTCTGCAGCAAGGTCTCTTTCTAGTATGACAATTTTATCGCCCACTTGCTGAATCACAGAAGGACCATCCTCTTTATTCACAATAATATCCTTGTAAGCAAACAAGGGTTCAAAGAATAAGTAGTCTCCGTTTTCTTTTAATAAAATTTGAAGTTGCGGTTTCACCCCTTTTAATTTCTCTTGTGTAACATTATCTAATGAAACCTGATACTGCTTTGATAATGGAAGCAAGGTGCTTTGTAAGTAATTGGGCCACTTGTCTAAATTAATTTCATGAAAGCCCGCTGGCATAAATTTTTCAACCCATAATAAATCGGCTCTTTGCTTCCACACAAAAAACTGATGATGGTATTGGAATATATAATTAGACTTCGCGTGATTGTCTTCTAGTGGAATTTTACCTTCTGGTAGAACTACTTGTGCGTATACGATATACCTATCTTCTTCTTTTTCTACTCTAAAACTAGGCTGAATGGTATTAAATACAAGTTCCGCCTTCTGCATATTGGCAGTCGTAAAAGGTTTATTATGCGGTAAATAAAAACTAAAAGGATGCTCCGATAAATCTCTCCATACTTTTTCAATTTTAGGATGCAAGTATTCTTGCATTAATTCCTTGGTCTCATCGGGTAAGCTTTCTTCATCTGTATGGACAATATTATCCCACAAGCCTTGGAAGGGAGAATTTTTATTCAAAAACTTAGAGAGTTCTGCAGGTTGTAATTTTTTGACTAACTGTAATAAAATTTTATCTTCTTCCTTAATTAAATTAGGCGTGATAAATTTAACAAGGTCAATTTTTTCTACCTTGCCTAAAAAAGAAGTGCCTTCTTCATTCACTTCCCCTTTGACTACATTGAAGGAAATATAAGGATAAATAGTAGGCTGGTGTTGCATCACAATACCAAAACGCTCTTTAATCACTACCTCTTCATTAGAAGCTGGCTCCTGCTCTTCAATATCCCAGTCGTTTGATCTTGGCCTATTTAAAGTGATAGATTTAGTGCCGTTCACTTTTTGAATTTTTTCGTCTAATACTTTCAAAAAAGGCTTGCCATCGTGATAAATAAATTCAAACTTATCTTCTATATAATCATCTAAAGTAAAGCCATACAAAGCGAGTAATTTATTTTTCTCTCTATCCCAGTTACGAATGGTTTCAAAATAGTCTGCTCCCTTTAGTAAAAATAATTGTAGCAGTAGCATGGCTTTATGCACGCAGAGCGGGTATTCAGTCTCAGACAAACAATCGCAAGAGGTATCAAAAAAACGTTCTTCATTTTTTTGAATAATAACATGAAATGTTTTTCCTTTCTCATCAATTTCTGCAACTACTTTTTCATTTTCACTTTCGATAATATGAGGTCTAACCGATTTTAAAGTTTGTTCCGCCTTTTCAAATATGGCTTTTGAACAAAGCATTCGAATCATTTTTAAATCTAAGGTCTTTGTTCTTAATTGGGTATGCGTGGTCTTATAAGAAGCTGGCTTGTAGTCCAATAAATTTTTATCCAATAAGTCTTGGATATAAAATAAGGCAGCTGCTTTATGCCTACATACTTCTGATAAATTATAAGGACAGCCGCAACGCAATGACAAAGTAGCGGCGCTTTTAAAATTTTCAATAGTGACTTTATAATAAGTACTATAGCCGTCATCTTTGACGCGGCAATGAATACTTCCAATTAAAGGATCAAATTTTGCTAATTCAATATTTTTGAGCGCAAAAATTTTCTTGCCTCTACGAATCACTTCTTCAGTGCCGTAGCTATAAATGTGTTTTACTAAATAGGGTAATGCCATAATGGTACAAAAAGCCCTTAAAAAAGGGCAATTTGCAAATGTAAGGCTTTGCTAGCTAATATGGAAGTCTTATTATAATGAGTGGGAAAATAGGGCGACTAGGCCTTATTTATAAGGGCTCCGTCCTTGAAAATAGGCAAGGAAGGGGCCGTATCCTTAGAAATACAATACAACATGTCTTCTTCTAAACCATAGGCCGCTAGGCGGTGCCAATGCGTCACGGTTTTGATATAAGTAGGCAAATCATTTTTATGTTGATTGTATAATTGGTTTGCCATAAAGCTACTATCGCAATGAATCTCAAAAGCATCCTTAATTTCTTCAATCACCGCTCCTGCAAATAAGACATCTTCTATATTAAATCGGTTTTTCCAGCCAGAACAACCCAGTATCACGGGTGCATTTTGTTCTTTTATGTATTCCACCACCTTGGTAAAATTAGGAAAGGACCCTGTAATGATATCTTTGGCTCCTTGCTTTAAGGCAAGATGCAATAGTTTAGTACCATTGGTAGTGGTGATGACTAAAATTTTATTTTCAATAAAATCTCTTGGATATTCAGAAGGAGAATTACCATAAGCTAATCCGGGAATAATTTTTCCATCTCTTTCGCCAGCAGTCACACCTCCTGTTTGTTTCCCTACTTCAATACAAAGTTCGGGTGTATCCACAGGTATAATTTTACTAGCACCATTATATAAGGCAGTGGCCATCGTAGAAGTGGCTCTAAAAACATCGATGATTACAACGATACTATCTTTTACATCATATAAATCTAATAACTGTGGCGTTAAAACGGTATGTAATGAAGGTTTTGTCTTTGCTGCAGTTGTCATAATGCACAAATATACAAAACCTTCATTTTTTATTAGACTAATTCTTTGGCTACAGCGTTCTTTTTAGATAAAATCAAAATATCTGAAACAATAATATCTGTGCTCACTCTTTTGATGGCATTTTTATCGGTGTAAGCCTTTGTAAGCAGACGCCCTTCTACCGCTATTTCACTGCCTTTGAGTAAATATTTTTCAGCAAATAAGGCCAGCTTGGCCCAAGCGACCAAACTAAACCACTGTGTTTCTTCCACCCATTCTCCTTTGGCATTTTTATAGCGATCATTCACTGCCAAACGCATGTTGGCCAACTGACTCTCTTTTAAAATTTTGAATTCCGGATCGGCCCCTAAATGACCAATCAACTGCACTTTGTTTTTAATTGCTTTCATACTAATTGTTTTGTTAAGATACAAAATTGCAAATAGTAAGAAAGCAAAAAACAAGTATTTACCCAATGGAAAAAGGGTATAAATAAATCTAATAATTATAAGATCAATATAATTATAGCGATAGAAAACCTTTTCTTAAAAAATTAACTAGTAAAAATAAATTAGTAAAAATGTGTAAGCAAGACAACTCTTTACTTAAAAGGAAACTTCACCACCTGTGCTTTGACTAAAGTATTTCTAATGTCAATATAAATTTCAGACCCAACTTTAGAAAACTCAGTGGCCACATAGCCCATACCAATAGCCTTGCCTAAACTAGGCGCCTGTGTACCTGAAGTCACTGAACCAATAAGTTTGCCGGCGGCATCTTTAATTTCATAATAATGTCTTGGTATACCTCTATCAATCATTTCAAAGCCCACTAATTTTTTAGAAACCCCATTTGTTTTTTGTGCAAGTAAGCTTTCATTATTGGTAAAATCTTTGGTGAATTTTGTAATCCATCCTAAGCCTGCTTCCATAGGACTGGTGGTATCATCAATATCATTTCCGTATAAACAAAAACCCATTTCTAAACGAAGGGTATCGCGGGCACCTAAACCAATGGGCTGAATACCATCGGCAGCACCTGCTTCAAATATAGCATCCCAAATTTTATTAGCATTGTCATTAATGTCTTCAAAATAAATTTCCACACCCCCTGCCCCTGTATAACCTGTAGCACTAATAAGTACATTGTCAATGCCTAGCATTTCACCTTTTGCAAAACTATAATAAGGCATATTTAATACATCCATGCTCGTTAAAGTTTGAATAATCTTAGCAGCCTTCGGACCTTGCACTGCTAGTAGTGCAGTCTTAGGACTTATATTATGCATCTCCACGCCTTTAGTATTGTAACTGCTAATCCAATTCCAATCTTTTTCAATATTAGAAGCGTTCACCACTAACATATATACTTTATTTTTTTCTACACAGTAGACCAATAAATCATCTACAATACCCCCAGTAGTATTGGGCAAACAACTATACTGCGCTTTGCCATCTTCTAAAACAGAAGCATCATTGGTGGTAACGCGTTGAATTAAATCCAGGGCATCGGGGCCTCTTAGTATAAATTCACCCATATGACTTACATCAAATACACCTGCATTATTTCTCACAGCAGCATGCTCTAGGTTAATACCCGTATAACTTATAGGCATATTATAACCAGCAAAAGGCGCCATTTTAGCGCCTAGTGCAATATGTTTATGGGTAAAGGGAGTGTTTAAAGCTTCGCTCATTTCGATTAAATTTTCTCAAATATAATCAAAAAAGAAACTGAAAGGAAAGCCTAGTGGGTGAATCTGTCTAATACCCATTGTAAGTCAGATAATTTACCGGCCGCCTTTCCAATTTTATTCATCTTTTCAAGGTTCGAATTACCTATATCATCCTTCTTAAGATCATTTACTTTTACAACTCTAGTTTTTTCTTTTTGAAGCTCCTCTTCTTTTAATTTTTTAATATCATTTTTAATGGCCTCTCTTTCTTCTTTCAATTTTTGCAATTGAATTTCTTTATCTGACATGTCCTCTTGTTTGTCGTAACTACTTGAACCATCACTATCCTCCATTGTTTTAAAGTCTCTGTCCCTTCGTAATTCCTCTAATCCCGTTTTCGTCATTTTATATTCAACCCCTCTTTCATATTGATAAGATTCATTGTCCCAAGGTTCATTCCATTCATCATACCAATTCTCATCAGAACTAATACGGTCAATGGTACCGGTTCTCATGCCTCTTCCATTAATATTCACATTGGTTTGAGACCAGCCTTTATTGGTAATTTTAATGCGCTTACCAATAGGCACAGCAATGGTCATAATTATATGCTGATTTCTAAACTTGTCTATTTTATTAATACCAATGCCTCTATCTAAATACAAGAGGCTATCTTGTTGTGTGAGTTCAAAGTTTATTTTATTGGCAAGGTCATTGGCGTTTTGAACCGTCTTCCCATTACTTAACTTCACAATTTTCACTTGAAAACTATCATTTAAAGATTGTACAATTCTAATACGTAAATTTCTTACATATACAGTGTCTTCATCAGCGAATCCTTGAAATGGTTCAAATTGGAACCAATTATTTTCATAATATTTCATTTTAGGTGCTGCCGTAATTTCTACATAATCAATTTTGGGATTTGTCAAAGCAATACTTTGCTCTGCAGGTAAATTATGTCTGGAGAAACTATTTCCCAAACTGCTTCCAAAATAAAATATACAAACCCATCCAAGTACCCATAAAGCGATAAAGCTTGATCTCACCCAAATATTAGCTTTTTTTAGTCCTGCAAACTTTCTAATGACAGCAGTGACTATTCCTATAATTGGAACCCATACAAAAAGTAAAATGGCTCCTATCACGGACCAAGTTTGCGCACCATCTTCTATTAAGAAATTTTTCAAAGGTAGTAAGGCAGTAGCTGCTACTCCTATTCCAAATAAAGCAGCTAATAAAGAAATACCTACAATGGCTAAAATAAAATAAACAAAGCCCTTAATGCATACTGTTATAATTCTGCCAATAAAATATAAAAATCCTTTTCTATTTTCTGTTGACCTATGATTTTCTGAAGATTTATTAGCGTCTTGATTATGCGTGGTGGCTGTCCCCTCAAGATTAGATTCACTCGCTTCATTCGAATTATTCGTTCCTTTATTTCTATTGTATAAATCGCTGCCCCAAGATTGTGCTCTTTTACTAAATCCTTCCATATCATTTTGAATGGTGTTTTTAATACTATTCAAATCTACTTTCTCCCCTACCATTTCTAATTTATCCGCACTAGTTTTAGCTTCAGGTAGTACCAACCATAAAACGATATATATAAAAACAGCACCTGGACTAAATGTAATGTCTAAAAAATTCGGGAAATCGGGTGCGTCCCAAAATTGGAATAAATGCATATGTCTGAAATTCACCACAAAGCGAATAAATGGAATTAAAAATAATATTCTCACTATCCATACTTGAATACCAAAGTATTTAGACAAACCCGCAGCCACACCACCAATTACTTTTTTGTCTATATCTCTAAATAATCTTTTACGCACACCCCCTACTTCTTTAATAGAAGTGCTTGGGACCGCAATCCATAAAATTAAATAAGCAAGTATATTCACACCTATTAAAAAGATCCAAAGAATTCTCACTATCCATGGCTCTATAACAAAGTAGTTCGCAATACCACTACAAACACCGCCCAATACTTTGTTTTGCTCGTCGCGGTATAGTCTTTTAGGTCTATTGCCATCTCTATAAAAATTCGAGTTATTATTCCCACTGGTATTTTGTTGCGCGTTTTGTTGGCGACCATCGTTTGAATTATGCGCAGTAGCAGCAGTAGATTGTTCAAACCCATCCTGGGCTTCAAAATCGGCAGGACGACCAATACTGGTAATAATTAAATCGATATCGTTAGCAGCGATGCATACCGTTCC
>Ga0208805_1000675_pt1 | contig 9497 bp, 7 predicted proteins | sample Colrivmet1553A02_FD_187659 | JGI IMG/M metagenome (GOLD analysis project Ga0208805, IMG submission 187659) | Estuarine microbial communities from the Columbia River estuary - metaG 1553A-02 (SPAdes) (version 2) | ecosystem: Environmental > Aquatic > Marine > Intertidal zone > Estuary | place: USA... | reverse complement strand
TGCCATATTAGTAGCTTTACCAAGTCTATCGTCTTTGTAAATATTAAGCATACCGAAATTAGATCGGGCTCCGACGATAAGTCTTTTTCCGTTTTCACCGAGATTAAAATTGACTCCGATACCTGCAGTGATGCCTACATCTATACTACGTGGAGTTAAATCTGCGGCTACAATGGAATCAGCAGTACCAATATACGGAGCGATTACATCTGGATTATTATACGAAACTACACTTAACCCGTAGGCAAAATACGGTCCTCCCTCAAGAAAAAAGTACGATTTTGGCTGGCTAACTCTATACGGAATAAGTTGTTTCTTTTTGAAAGGCATCATATATTGAATCGTGATTGGAATTTGCACATATGAACCACCACCTGCTAGCATAATTGTAAATCCATCTCCATCTATTTGATTGGTTGGATAGAGCATAGCTCTAGAATCAAAAAGAATGTCACCTTCCATAATCAATTTCTTATAGATTTGGTGCTTATAGCCCAAACCAGCTAAGATACCCACTCCAGAAGTAGCTCCCTCATATCCTTGCGCCATTGATAGACCAGCGCCACCCTTTACTTGCAACCATTGTTGAGCATCACTCTGAACTGAAAAACCAGTTATAATAAGTAGGCTTAAAAGTATTTTTTTCATCTTTAGTTTTAATTAATTCGACAAATATAATTGAAAACACATATTTGCTATTCATTAGACATTACTTTTGAACTATAAATGCGTTTAAGGGCCGAAAATCTTATAAAACAATACAAAAAACGGAAGGTGGTAAATGATATGTCACTTGAAGTAGAACAAGGTGAAATCGTTGGTTTACTTGGTCCGAATGGTGCAGGAAAAACAACTACTTTTTATATGGTAGTAGGGTTAGTAAAACCCGATGCTGGAAGAGTTTTTTTGGATGACGAGGACATAACCAGTAAAGCCATGTACCAACGGGCTCAACGTGGGGTAGGCTATTTGCCACAAGAGGCTTCTGTTTTCAGAGATTTAACCGTAGAGGATAACATACGTGCAGTACTCGAAATGACCAACAAAAGCTTAGAAGAACAACGAGATAAAACAGAATCTCTTATCGCTGAGTTTGGATTAGAGAAAGTGCGAAAAAACTTGGGTAAGGTGCTTAGCGGTGGTGAGCGCAGAAGATGTGAAATAGCGAGAGCCTTGGCTACCGATCCCAAATTTGTTTTACTTGATGAACCATTTGCAGGCGTAGATCCTATTGCTGTGGAAGACATTCAAGAAATAGTGCAAAAACTGGTTACCAAAAATATTGGTGTACTTATAACCGACCACGATGTACACGCTACGTTAAGCTTAGTAAATAGAGCTTACTTGCTTTTTGAAGGTAGATTACTTAAAAAAGGAACGGCAAAAGAACTAGCTGAAGACGAAATGGTGCGTAAAGTATATTTGGGCAAAAACTTTGAATTGCGTTAGGAAATACTAACCAAAAAGATTCAAATTACAAAAGCACTCTATTCTCAAAACATTCGTTTCTTAACATCCCTTCCCATTCCCAGGCTTCTTCATATATTTTTCCATGCCTTGGTTGTTTGGGTTACCGTGTTTTTTGATAAACTTATCTGCTTTACCTTTATACCTTTTCTTGCCGGGGGACGCTTTGCTGAGTAAGGTATTGATTAGCCCTGCTTGAGCTGTTCCATGCAATCTATCACGAATCCATTGTTGGTTTTCTGGCTTATACCAAAAGAAAAAGCGGTGTTGATTTTCTTTGTCTTTTTTCGTTTTAGGGACGTAATATTCTTCTAATCGGTAAGGATGATATCCAGAATAGTAGATAACCGTAGCCACCGTCATAGGCGTGGGTGTAAAGTCTTGTACTTGCTCCAGCTGAAAACCCATTTCTTTGGTCTCTGCAGCTAAATTTGCCATATCTTCTTCCTTACATGCAGGATGACTCGAGATGAAGTAAGGTATCAGTTTTTGGTTTAGGTTAAACTTCTGGTCTATCTTGTCATACATCTTCTTAAAACTATGAAAATGCTCAAACTTAGGCTTTCTCATTATTTTAAGCGTATCATCAGATGTGTGCTCTGGAGCTACTTTTAATCGACCGGAAACGTGTCGCGTTTGAAGCTGCTCCATGTATTCCAGCATATCTTTTTCATCTCCTTTTTTATTGTAGGATTTGGTTAGCAAGTCGTAACGAATTCCAGAACCCACAAATGCTTTTTTGATTTTTGGATGAGCATCTATTTTTCTATACAAGTCTGTCATGGGTTTATGACTGGTTTCTAGATTATCACAAACCACGGGATGTATGCAACTTGGGGTATTACACCTGTCACAAATAGACTGGTCTTTACCCTTCATCTTATACATATTGGCACTTGGGCCAGCAATATCACTCAAATAGCCTTTAAAATCTGGCATCTCAGTTACTTGCTCCACTTCTCTCATGATAGACTCTTCTGAGCGACTAGCAATAAACTTACCTTGATGCGCCGAAATGGTACAAAAACTACACCCACCAAAACATCCTCTGTGTGTGTTGATAGAGAACTTAATCATTTCATACGCAGGAATAGGTCCTTTCTTATTGTATTTAGGATGAGGCAATCGTGTATAAGGAAGGTCAAACGCAAAATCTATTTCTGCTTCCGTCATTGTTTCAAAGGGCGGATTAATGATCAGATTTTTGTCGTAGGTATTTTGAATGATGCGTTTTGCTTGTACACTATTACTTTCTTGTTCTACATGCTTAAAGTTAGATGCGTAGGCTTTTTTGTCCTCCAAACAAACTTCGTGTGCATTGAGCTCAATATCTTTCCAATGCTTGTTCTTAGGAACTCCATCTTCTACTGGTCGCTGATAAGCAGTTTGCTTTACCATGGTAAGCTGATGAAACGGCACGCCTTTTTTAAGCAGTTGTAAGATTTCGCGCAAAGGTTTTTCACCCATACCATATACCAAGAGATCTGCTTTACTCGTCTCTAAGATGTTGGGCATTAGCTCGTCTTTCCAATAGTCGTAATGTGTAACCCTACGCAAAGATGCTTCAATACCTCCTGCTAAAACAGGAGTATCGGGATATAAATCTTTCAGAATTTTACAATAAACCGTAAGTGCATAATCCGGACGAAGCGTATTTAACCCTCCAGGCGAATACGCATCTGTGGCTCTTCGTCGCATACGAGCTGTATAGTGATTCACCATAGAATCCATATTACCAGAAGTCACTGCAAAAAATAATTTTGGTGCACCTAATTTTTTAAAATCACGTAAATCATCTTGCCAATTAGGTTGTGGAATAATTGCCACGCGAAGTCCTTCGCTCTGAATAATACGTCCTATAACAGCCGCTCCAAAAGCGGGATGGTCTATATAGGCATCGCCAGTAATCAGAATTACATCGAGTTCACCCCAGCCCCTATCTTCTACCTCTTTTTTAGTAATGGGCAGCCAGGCGGATAATGGTCGTTGCGTGATAGACATGATTTTGTTGCAAATGTAACGTTTTGAGTATACTAAGTGTTTGTTATAAAACGTAACTACCCAAGCTTAAGAACGCTCCGTTTTTGTGGTAACTGCTCCAATTAATTGCCAATAAAATGAGTTTACTGTTAGCCTAATTATGGATTAACACATACCAATTTAGTGACGTAGCAATGCATAACCACACAAAATAGGGTACAATAAGTAAGGACACGTAACCTAGCAAACTCCAATTGCTCACTAATAAATAGCCTACCAAAGCGGTTAAGGCTATTATAACTAGAAGTCCTGGCAACGCCAAGTGAAAATAAAAAAATAGTGGATTCCATCCCACATTCAGAACGAATTGCAGTGCAAAGAGTCCCCAGACAGTAATATCATTTTCGGCTTTTAGCCAGTAGGCCATGTAAACACTAAAGCACACCATGATAAGTGTCCAAGCGGCGCCAAAAACCCATCCGGGAGGTGTCCATGGTGCTTTATTTATAGCTTGATAATATTCTCCACTTGGCCCATCTCCCATTAAGAAACCGCCAATACCTAGTGCCGCAAAGTTGATGATTAGGAAGATAATTATGTTTTTGGTAAAAGTTGTCATGATCTCGCTTTAAGTGTTACGAAGTTAGAAAATTAGGATAAGTTACCAGGGAATATTCCTGCACAAAAAACACACCCTATCAACATTACGTCCTTAAAAGATTTATATACTATGGATCAAAATATTAAACATCCAAGAATATCAATTCGTAAATATAGTGACTTTGATGTAAATTCTATTAGATACACAGGATTTCAACACCAACGATGCTCTTAAAATAACAGTAACTATTCATTTTCACATTAACTACTTTGCCATAAGTCCTTATAACAAATCTCTATTTCCCTATGCTCATTTATTATCTTTTACTTAATTATTTAAAAACTACGAATGTGCTCATTAATTTTATTTTACCTATCATAGCGTTATTTGTTAGCTTTGATCTCATTAAATGAGCGTTAAATCAGTATTCTCTGAGCATACAACCTATTTTGAAATATGTTTAGACAGTATACATATCAAAATAAAATTCAACTTTTATCCTTGAACAAAACATACATTTCATCTATGCACCATATTTTTACGATTGTATTTCTTCTCTTGTATTTAGTGGGATCCTCGCAAACTATAGATCCTTCTCGATCTGTAAATTGGACTTTAGCTGGGCTAAAAGACACGACAACATTAGGTTTTTTGAGCATAAACCTAAACGATTACAGCTTAGATAAAAGTGGCCTAACACCTAATGATTCCGTTATTAACGCAATACTCAATGCAGTACCTGAATCTGGTGCTATTCTAAATTTTCCGGCAGGCAATTTTCTTTTTTCAAAAACCATCCGGATACCTAGCCATGTTATTTTGAGAGGGCAAGGCGCAGAGAGTACCCTATTCACTATGAGCCTTAACGGCAGCGGGCATTCTATTATAATTGAGGGCTCTTCTTCTTTGAATGATACTAGCTCAATCATCGCTTCTGCATCAAAAGACAGTTCTGTTTTAAGAATTAATGACTCTAATCTTTTTTCAGAAGGCGATTGGATTAAAATTCTACAAAACGATAGCGACCTTGTTACCTCTTCTTGGGCTTTAAATACGGTAGGGCAAGTAGTGCAGATTCAAAAAATTACAGCCAATACTATTGTACTCAAATCTCCACTACGTATGAATTATGATTTAGCTCGATCACCAAAGATTGTTAAAACAGAATTAAGTCAACAGATATATTCTAAACTCTTCCTTGTCACGGACTGCAAAGAACCCTCTCACTATTCACAAAAGCAGGGGAAAAGCTAATAGATCATCTAGATAATAAAGCACACTATGATAAGTGCCCATGGTGCTTTATTTATATCTCCACTTGGCCCCTCTCCCATTAAGAAACCGCCAATGACTAGTGCCGCAAAGTTGATGATTAGGAATATAAATACGGTTTTGGTAATTGTTATCCCGATTGCTCCTTGTTTAATTTATGATTAGGCAGGGGGTGATAAATTCAAGTCTGCTTGATAAGATTCCCCCAGTCTACTGGCGTCTATACTTAGTCCAACGGCAGAATGATCTATGATATACGCAAATTTTTCGCCCCAGCGTACCTCGTTGGCTTTATACGAAGTACGTGAATACACTAACTGTGCTGATGACTCATCAAAGGCCTTAATCGTGATAATAAATTCAGCATCTTTTTTTCGCAGTATGTCATCTGTTACCCCATACATAGGACTTTCTTGGGTGATGGGATGTACGACGGTCCATGCGCTAGTTAAAAAAATTACGGAATTCCGTTCCAAGTCCAGTTGAAAAAAGTCTCTCATTTCAGAATTATCTTTTAACCAAGATAGAGATATATTAGCCTCTACCTCAAGCAGTTGATTTTTGTGTGGATTGAGTAACCGAAACATAAATCCATTGATATTTTGATAAGGAGCTATCACAGCGTTACTACTGTATTTTATTTTGGCAGTGGGCTTAGAAAAACGACCGTACAACATACCAGTAGCCAAGGCAAAAAGTAAAAGACCAATCATCGATTCTGTAGCTGCTATACTATTGGTGATTAAACCAATAGGAGCAACTCTACCATAACCTAACGTAGTGAGCGTTTGAGCACTAAAAAAAAAGGCTCCTAAAAAATGCTCAAACTCATGTGAGCCTTCTATACCCGTGAGGTACTCTACCCCGACAAGAAAATAAAATAAAGCAAATAAGATATTGATTACAAAATAGCTCAACAATAAAAGACCAAAAAAACGAGGCCATGAAACACTAACTAAATAATGAAAAAAATTAACCCTTTCTTTAAATGGGAGATTAGTCATTTGTACATTAAACGAGCCATCTTTATTCAATATTCGATATCGTCCTGCAGATGCTTTAACACCTAAACCTAAGTCATTATATTTTTTGTGATCTGAATTCAATAGTAAATCTTAAGACACAAGATTAGTTTATTTAATGCTCTGATTTATATTTTTTATGGGTAATTATTGATTGAACTAAGGAAGTTAATTGCCGTGAAGTATCGAGTTAATTTTTATTCCATTTCCATTAATCCCTATCATACAATAGTTTATCTAAACGCTTCAAAATATTAAAACCCAAATAAAAAAAGGCTAGTCAAATTAAGACTAGCCTTTCTCGCGTAAATCTACTGTTGCAGATTACGTGATTTATTTATGCTAATGAATATTTTTATAAATCAAATCTATCTAGATTCATCACTTTTACCCACGCATTCACAAAATCTTTTACGAACTTATCTTTACTATCTTCACTGGCATATACTTCGGCCAAAGCTCTAAGCTCTGAGTTAGAACCAAAAATAAGGTCTGCACGACTAGCTGTCCATTTTACTTTTCCGGTAGTGCGATCTTTTCCTTCAAAGAATTCTTTTTTGGTATCTATGGCTTTTACTTCGGTATTCATATCTAACAGAGTTATGAAGAAGTCATTGCTTAAAACCCCTGGTTTAGCTGTCAATATACCTGTTTTTGAGTTATCGTAGTTAGCACCTAAAGAACGCATACCTCCAACCAAAACAGTCATTTCTGGCGCTGTTAGTGTGAGTAATTGTGCTTTATCTACAAGTAGTTCTTCAGTAGATAAGGTATATTTCGTTTTAAGATAGTTTCTGAAACCATCCGCCATGGGTTCTAACACTGCCATACCTGCTTTGTCTGTTTGGGCTTGAGTAGCATCCATTCTACCTGGTGTGAATGGTACTGTAATCGTGTAACCTCCATCTTTGGCTGCTTTCTCTAAAGCAGCGCTGCCTCCCAATACAATCAGATCGGCCATCGATACTTTTTTAGCACCTGATTTCGCATTGAAATCTTTTTGTACTGATTGTAAAACGGCGATCACTTTATTTAACTGAGTAGGATTATTTACTTCCCAGCTGCGTTGTGGCTCAAGGCAAATTCTAGCTCCATTTGCACCCCCTTTTCTGTCTGAACCTCTATAGGTAGACGCAGAAGCCCACGCCGTTGTAATGAGCTCACTTACGGATAAGCCTGAATTAAGAATAGTTGATTTTAATGTTTTAATATCCGTTGCATTAATTACTACACCATTTGATTTTGGGATAGGGTCTTGCCAAATAAATTCCTCTTTTGGCACTTCAGGCCCCATATAAGTAGACGATGGCCCCATATCTCTGTGTGTAAGTTTAAACCATGCTCGTGCAAATGAAGCATTAAACTCCTCTGGATTTTTATAGAATCTGCGTGATATTGGTGCGTAAATAGAATCAAATATGAGTGAAAGATCCGTGGTTAGCATAGTAGGGTTATGGTATTTTTTAGAATCAAATGCGTCCGGAAATTGCACTTTTGCATTTTTTGCTTCCCATTGATGCGCTCCTGCTGGACTTTTAGTAAGTTCCCATTCGTTTTCAAATAAACTTTTGAAATAGCCTTGACTCCATTTTGTAGGTGATTGAGTCCAGATTACTTCTAAACCTGAAGTAATAGCGTCCGGACCTTTACCTGACTTGTGATTATTTTTCCATCCAAAACCCTGTTCTTCAATATCAGCACCTTCAGGCGCTGCACCCAAATGCGAACCCGGAGCTGCACCATGTGTTTTACCTAAGGTGTGCCCCCCCGCGATAAGCGCAACGGTCTCTTCATCGTTCATCCCCATACGGCCAAATGTTTCACGAATAGCCTTAGCCGCGGCTACTGGATCCGGAACACCATTAGGTCCCTCCGGATTAACATAAATAAGACCCATTTGAACTGCAGCGAGTGGCTTTTCAAGTGTGCCATCTTTGGTATATCGCTTATCATCCAGCATTTCTTTTTCAGAACCCCAATACACATTTTTTGCCGGCTCCCATACATCTTTTCTACCACCTGAGAATCCTATCGTTTCAAAACCCATAGATTCTAAAGCTACGTTTCCTGAAAGTACCATCAGATCTGCCCATGAAATTTTATTACCGTACTTTTGCTTGATAGGCCAAAGTAATCTTCTAGCTTTATCCAGGTTGGCATTATCCGGCCAGCTGTTTAATGGGGCAAATCGTTGTTGACCTTCACGAGAACCCCCTCTTCCATCTCCTGTACGGTAAGTTCCCGCACTATGCCAAGCCATACGTATAAATAGTGGGCCATAATTACCATAGTCTGCTGGCCACCAATCTTTAGATTCTGTAAGTGCTTTTTTAATATCTTCTTTTAAAGCGTAATAGTCAAGACTATTAAACGCAGCTTCATAGTCAAAATCCTCTCCCATGGGGTTAGAAAGATTTGAATATTGACGAAGCACAGATAAATCTAATTGGTTAGGCCACCAATCTTGGTTATCATTTGCATCATTATGCTTTTTCATGCCATCAAATCCAAATGGGCATCCGCCTTCATCTTGACTTGCATCACCACTTTTGTTGCACGATATGGCAACTGTAGCTAATAGTGTTAGTAAAAATAATTTCTTCATAATTTTTAAGTTTCTGATAATAATATTTTCAAAGATGAACCAGACCATCGTAATTTAAATATTTATATTTCTTATATACGTATAACCGAGTCATACCTTAAGCTAAAAAAGATTCTTACTTAAGATTTACGGATGAATAAAAGTGAATACTCCGAATAAAATATTTCCTTTGCCTAAAGCGTTTTAAACACTTGAAGCAATTAACCCCATATTTAGTGCTTTTGATGGCATTTTACCTTACTAACACTTCGTGTAGAAAAGATAAATTCAACCTAAACGATACCGTGAAAGTAAACGCCGACACTTTATGGTTTGACACCGTATTTACGAAAGTAAGCCTACAAAAACCACGATCAGTAACTAAACAAATATTAGTACATAATCCGTACAATGAGAGTATTCGAACTTCTATTCAACTGGCAGGTGGCGCAAATTCTCACTTTAGGTTGAATGTAGATGGGGAGCCTGGTTACCGTTTTAATGATGTGGAAATACTGCCAAAAGACAGTATTTTTCTTTTTGTTGAAGTACATCCAGACCCCAATAACAA
>Ga0208805_1000659_pt1 | contig 9623 bp, 10 predicted proteins | sample Colrivmet1553A02_FD_187659 | JGI IMG/M metagenome (GOLD analysis project Ga0208805, IMG submission 187659) | Estuarine microbial communities from the Columbia River estuary - metaG 1553A-02 (SPAdes) (version 2) | ecosystem: Environmental > Aquatic > Marine > Intertidal zone > Estuary | place... | reverse complement strand
AGGCGACGCATGGAAAAGGCGGTGCCTGGGAAATTTGCGCCATGTTATCTGGCTTTCCTGACCATATTAATGCTCTTTCGTGTGAGTGGAGAATGAAATGCCCGTCTGGAAGACCGGGAAAGAGAGAAGGTAAATACCAAGGCGTCAAAGGTAGAATAAGTTCATTGAATGAAATATTGCCATTAGAACGATGGACTGGACAATGTATAGTTGATAATTGCGATTTTAAATTCAAGCTACATATTTTGCGAGATGTAGTTGGATATTTGGACCAAACAAAGCTTCCTGAAAATATAGAACTGGTTATTGTTGACATAATCGACGAGGGTTGCCTTGAATTGGAGAAAGAAATATACGAAAAAATTGAACAGGACTATTGAATAAATATTAAATATATAACAGACTGATGGACCACCAGATATTATTTGAACGAATTACAACGAAGTTGGACGAGGAGGTGAATGAAGACTTCATCAAGTCCACCAAAACAGAAAATGGAAACACGCAAATTAGTGAGCGTGTAGTGATTGAAAAAATTAGAGAAGTCCTTGTCTCCCTCGATCTGTCTTTTGAGGAGGCGGGAAGCCAGCAATCCAAGGATTTTAGAAATGTTGGAGGAATTGGATTAAATCTTGAAATAAAGAAGACGGACAATCCAATCATTTATTTCAACGATACTTGTCCTTCCAAAGATATTTACTACGTCATCTTCTTTACTGGAAAAGAATATAAGCGAACACCCGACAAGAATATCCTTCCCCAGTTGCTCTACATCAACGGAGAGGAGTTTATCCGAGATTCGCCATGGATTGACACCTACATTGAGGAGTTGACCGCATTGAAGGACAAGTATGCGCGTGGGTCAAACAAGAAAAATTTGGCAGGTATTATGGAGGTTTATCCACGTCCAACATTCAGAGCAAATATTTCCAAGTTTTTGGGAACGACCCCACATCCGCCTGAAGACCCGGTAAATGATGCTGAATTAGTAGCAGCCGCCAAATGTTTGATGACCATGTCGTCAGGTGTGGTGTAAAAAATAGTTGAATTAGAGTATAGTCGAGTTTTATTATTATAGTAATTTACGTAAGTAATATTTTTTCTACGATTTGTTTAATAAGAGGAGGTGGAACCGCATTTCCGATTTGCTTGATTTTGTCTTTTTTATTGCCAAGTAGTTTGAAATCCGACGGAAATCCTTGAATCTGTTTCAGCTCATCTGGTAAAATACATCTGATATAATATCCATTTTTATTTTGAAGGGGGACAAATAATCTTGGTTGATGGTCGTATGTACATATAATCGTCTTGCTCGGCTTTCTAATATCGATAATCTCACAATGAATCGGCGAATCGCGTTTAGAGAATGAAAGGAGCGAATGATGAACCTTTCCAGCATACTCTTCATTGCGTGTTTTTGCCTTGAGTCTTAAATAAGGATGAATATTGGACGTATCTTCGCCATCATCATTTTCCATATCGGTAAGAATACATTCTGGTGGAATCGTCGTCATATCAAAATCATCCGGTTCTATCCGGATGGCTCCTTCCATACTGAATTGGATGATATCTTTTAAATGGGGTAAATTGGTCTTTCCGTTGTTCAAAGGTTCGGGAAAGACGAATGTTTTATTTAAATCCTTGCGGATACCGACATAGACGAGACGTTTTCTAAGCTGTGGAACACCGTATTGGACTGTGTGACAAACTTGATATGTAATATTATATCCAATCTTTTCGAATTCCGACACGATTACATCTATGTAGTTTTCCCCGGTGGCCGTCTTTCGATTAAGAAGTCCGTCCACATTTTCACCAATAACATACTTTGGTTTAATTAAAGTAGCCGACCTGGCAAATTCACGAAATAATGTGTTACGTGGGTCGTCTGGTAATTTTTTACCCCCATTTGAGAAACCCTGGCAATTATGTACGATTATATTTTCTACAATATAACTATTATCGTGTTCTACTTCAAAATTATAAACTGGTATATTGTTCATCTCTTCCCTATCTATTTTAAATGGAGCATACCAAACATAGCCGTTTTCTATAAATGAAGATTGTTTTCTTAGCAGATCTTTTTCGTAGCCTCTAATACAATACGTGTCTCGTTGGTTAACCGTACGTCCTTGAATAACACATGTTTTGGGTCTGATTGTCTTTTCAATACCAAATATATATCCTAACTTCAAATAAAGACGCTGTAGTCCGAATGCTAACTCATAAGATACAGTTGTAAAACTTGTTTCTCCACTCTTTTTAATACATCCATCTGCTTTTCTATACCCCCTTACGAATTCTTCGATAAATTCAATTGGGGCATCTTGGACCCACTCTGGTATTAATTTTCCATGAGCATATTTTCCAAATAGTTTTAAAACGTTATACCATGTGAAATCAGAACAACCAAACTTTTTACATTTACCAGCATTTTTTTGTAGTTTATCTGTAATAGGAAGAACCTTACTGATAATATCTACTACTTCTCTCTCGTCGTTATTATTTATAGCAAAACGAATTGTATGACAAAGTCTCCCATCTGACTTTTCTGTATCTTGTATCCAGCCATCACCAATAAAATAACCCATCATAAACCATTGTTCCGGCTTATCCAAAGTAATAGATACCGTATCATTTCTATGTTGATTCACTTGTTTGCTGAACGATAGTTTTGGGACTATTTTATTCGTGTTAATGACCATTCCAAAATAGTCATTCATAGTAAGTTCCTTTGCTGATTTCCACAAAGGTTCGTTGTATGAAATGTCATATTTATTAGTAGAAGTGTTCCATTTTTTTACTCTTTCGCGAACATAGAATGGATGTTCTTCTGTACAAACAGTTGTTTCTGGATGATATTTTATTTTCAAACGAAACATATCCCCATTATATTGTTTTCTTTGTAGATTTACTATACTTTGAAATGTTCCTGTATGTGTTAATAATTTGTCTTCTATAACAACATTTTCAATATTCTTATAACCCGATTTGGTAAGAATTTTCGTGCCAGCAACAAAGCAAGGGTGTCCTGCGAAGATCAAATCCACTACATCGTTGTAGGCACTGAATATATTATCTGGAATTAATTGAATATCTCCTTGGTCCTTTTCTTTTTTTTGACTTGGGTCAAATATGAATGTGGAATGCGGGAAATTTAATTTATGTGAATTTGTAGCAGATTTATCAAATTCGTTAAATGCGACTACGTCAAACCCAGCCATTTCCATACCGAGTGTGTCACCACCCATCCCTGAAAATAGACTAATTGCTTTTGGCTTTGCGCTCATGTTAATTATATATGTCATCTTATGTTTATATAATTAACTCTATCAATTTTTATTTTTTTGTTACATAGATTACATGTATATCCGCGTAATCATGCTACATTATGGTGTTTCTACTATTTTATAATTATGGAAATCTTGGGTGGATTGGTGATAATATTCTACATAATGATTCATCCTCTCTGTATATATGTCAATGTATTTTTCTTTTCTTGAGATTTCGGTATCAATTGACGTATCATTTGTAAATAATGTGGTCCAATAATCTGACGAAAACGGGTTAAAAACAGTTGATTTGTTCTGTTTTTTTTTGTCTTGTAGTTTACGAATGTCCATTTTAGTTATTGAAATGTCGATATTAAACCCGATATATTTTTTATACAGATGATAATTCAACTCTTTACAAAGGCGATAATTCAAAGGAAGTTCATGGGTATGTATTCTTCTAAGCTGTTTTAACGTTTTAATCGGGAGATATTGTTTAATATAACGGACGAGTTCTGGTGGTAACCGGATAATATATTTAAGTAATGTATTGTCTGTTATATAACTACCCATAATATATGTATGTAGGTATACGACTATACTTTTATTATCTATTGTTTGTCTAATATATTATGAAATAAAAAAGGACGCCGTCAACTTAAAAAAGAGAACTAATAAAAGGGCACTATCATCAACTGAGAAAAGAGAACTAAGAAAAAAGCACCATGACAACACATTATATTAGTTTATAAAAACTGCCAATAGTGTAATGATGATATAAAAAGGCCAATAGACCAAACGATACGTCAATGGCTAGTATTTTCCAGGAGTTTGTGTTTTTAGTAATTGCCATGTAGGCAAATAAGAAGTAAAGGAAGGAATGGATTGGTCGTAAAGAATTCCACCATATTTTCTCGCCACCAACTTCTAACCCGGTTTTTCTGGCGCCAGTAACATATATGTAAAGAAATCCAATGGCTGGTAAAAGTGCGATATATCCTAAAACAGGTAAGTAACTAGTGTCTATTTTCTTTGCTAAAAGAGCAAATAACGCACGGGTTCCTATACATCCAATCAAAAATAAGAGAAATCTACGTTGAATTGTGTTCATACTTATAATAAATACGAATATAATATTTACACATATGAAAATTTGAAAATCCGTCCATTTAGGGTCTATCAATGTATGGTGTAGTTATTCAGCAAACTCGGCAAATTGGGAATCATTTACCAAAAAGAAAAATGTTGATAAAGTAAAAGTAGACCACCCAATGTTGAGAGATTAGACATAAAAGCATAATAATTTGATCCAAATGGTGGGAAATGATATATGAATGTAGCTAAAATTGTAAATACAATCAACCCTAAAAGAGATATTTTTGTGTATATGTGTAGCATTGGGTTGGAATTATACGAATAAAGGGATATAATAAATGGTGCGACGATTTCTAATAAAATAACGCCCCCAATTATTATTTTAGAAAACATAAGTGGAATACTTGTTTTATTCATGAACCCTTTCACAACTTGTGTAAAGTCTTTTATTTTATGAAACCCACTTAGGAAAAAAAGTAATGTTATATAGATTGTTGAAATAAAAATCAGATTCATTTTATTATATTCTCTAATTAGAAAAAGAAATATTATATTTACACCAACATACAATAAATGATCCTTCAAAAACGTGAAATGTGTATTTTTAATATGGATTTGTCGTATTTCGGACATTATGTAGTCAATACATTATCTATCTACATGATGTAGGTTGTTTATTATTAAGAATATTCATTATATGATCATGTAGTGGTTACCTACATATGTAGGGAGGCTTTTTCAACCAAAAAAAGTGGTGTGCTTTTGATGGATGTAGCAAAGTCACTTTTTTCATGATTTTCAATTTGATTTTCGATTTTGAAAAATTACACAGGGTATTTTTGTGTAGTTTTTTTATTTTTGGAAATAGGATTGGAAAAAGCGTGAAAAATGCGTTTTAGAGCATAATGCTCTCATTTTCATTTTAAAAAATAAAAGTTTGTTACGATAAAATTTTGGTATTTTATATATTTTTATGCGAAAGGATTTAGGGATTTTTTATGTAACTCTAATATAGAGTTACTATGGATTACGTTATATCGCCAAAAGTCGCCAAACAATTTCATTGTGAACAATGTGACTATACATGTATTAAGCGCAGTGATTATACCAAACACTTAACGACACTCAAACATAAAAAGAGTTACGATGGAGTTACAATTGATGATAACTGTACGCAAAAAGTCGCGGGGTATGAATGTAAATGTGGAAATACCTACATGTATAGACAGGGATTGTATAAACATAAAACTACCTGCTCCGTCATTCAAGGTACTAATAACATCGACAATAAAACAACAAATGAAATTCCTTTAGATAAGGAATTATTAATAAAAATGCTCTTGAAGAATCAAGATGTCATGGAAAAGCTTGCCGAGGTAATGCCGATGATGATGGAAATAATGCCTAAGTTAGGTAACAACTCACATAATACAACAAATAGTCATAATACTACAAATAATCAGTTTAATATTCAAATGTTTTTGAATGAGCATTGTAAAAATGCGATGAACTTGACCGATTTCATAGATTCATTGCCTATAACGGCGGCAACCTATGATAGCACCATTGAAAATGGCTTAACAAAGACCATTACCAATATGATAACCACTGGCCTAAACAAGTTAGACATACTAGAACGACCGATACATTGTACGGATGCCACGAGAAAAACCATCTACGTGAAGGAAGCGGATATTTGGGAAAAGGATACCGAATTGATCAAGGTAGTAGAGAGCATAAAAACCTTGATAAGAAAAAAGAGGACGTTGATAAGTAGATGGAAAGACGCGAACAGAGGCTGGGACACGGTAGAGAGTAAACAAATGAGATTTACAGAACTTATTTGTAATATCATGACTGATGTAGACTTTGACGAAAAAGAAACCGGAAAAATTGTCAGGTCAATTAGCAAAAATGTCTACTTGGACAGTGAAGAGAAGAAAAAATACTTGTGTTGAATAAACATGGTATAAATAAAATTGAACTAACTGTTCAGTAATAGGTCTATGTAACAATAACATGAATAACTTATTCCAATTGATACTTGTATGTTTTGTGTGTATGGTAAGTGCGAACCATACAATACTGGTTGTATTAGGTTGTGCTGATAGCAATATTCAGCAAGAACGTGTAAATTCGGCGATGGACTATATAAATAAATCGAATACAAGTATAAAATTATATGTATCTGGTGGAGTAAAAGATGCGATTTTATCAAACAAAGAAACGGAGGCATCGAGAATGGCCAAAAGTTTTGAAGATAAAAATATAGAAATCGTGTTGGACGAAAAAGCAAAAAACACTGCCGAGAATTTTGCCTATTTGAAAATGTATATAAATAAGAATTATACAGAAGACGAAATGCCAAATTTTGTGATAACCACCTCAGATTATCACAAAAATAGAGCCGAGCAAATATTCAATGGAATATTGCCGGATGTAACTACGACATGGAATTTGAGTAAAAGTAGTTGTATAAATTGTTGGAAAGATGAAAGCATACATTTTCCCAATATCAAGGCGGATGTGTATAATGCGTTAAGAATAATTGGATAAAAAGACGATTGATTTAGAATAAATGTTTATTTGTATTTTCTCTCTGCGTATCTATATTTATTTATTTTTGTATCAAATATTTTATGGATTTTTAGTTTTGGAAATAGGATTGGACAATGAATAGAAGAAAAAATGCGTGAGTTAGAGTAAAAAATGAGTAGTTAAATTATGATTACAATACAATGTGGTATAGTTGTCTAATTAGGTTGATTATATGGTTATAAGTATGTATGCTTGTATGATAAGACTGCGCCAGTCTTCATAAATTCCTTCCACGTGTAGTGAGTGGTCTTCATATGACGCATAAGGTCTTCCTTTGAGGTGACCGTTTGTCGAAGAGTGAAGTTATTGGGTGTATCATCGTATGTGACAATATCAAACGAAGAAATGATACCCTCTCCAGATTCTAATGCTGTTTTCTTATCATTGTTGATGATTTCCAGAAAATCATCGACTTTGTCGGAGCGAATAGTAAGGTCGACTTGAATAGTGATTGACATACTGGTGCTAGTGTATTTGATTGATATTACAAAAATAACTAAACGAACTTCAATTTTTTTTCATATTCAAATGTTTAATTGTATTTTCTCTCTACATATCTATATTTATTTATTTTTTGTAACATATAATAGTATACACAATGAAACTATTTAACATAATTGAAAGAGCAACCGACTTTGGAACATTTCGTTCCCGTAATCACTTCTTTTCGTTCACATTAAAAATAATATTATATATACTTCCAGCAGTGATACTAGGTCATTCTACAGATATGGCTGTAGAAAAGATGAAAAAGCGTGAAGCATTAGGAGAAAATAGTCTGAATTATATTATATTCCAAACTATGGTCAATATAATAACGTTATACCTATTTGTATTATTCTTAACAGATTATACGAGTGAGTTTCAACAGACTATGTCAGGTGGGTATTTTATTGTTTTGTATTTTGGTATGCAAACAAATTACATAGATATGTTAAAAGAATATATGAATAGAATGATTTGATTTAATTCTTATTTTCTCTCTACGCATCTGTATTCACAACAATATTAGAATCATTTTTACTATTGTAATGTTTCTTTTTACAACCTTTTTGGTGAGCTCCAAGAGAACGATTATTTGTAGCTTCAAATTTGTTACAAATATTACATACAATTGTTTCGTGTTCATTATTTAAAATAGAGCCACATTTGGATACTAGATACTTGGAAAGGCAAGGAAACTTAATTTCATCCACTTCATTAGTAATTTTTTTATGAAAGTCCTTTAAAATATCAATAATGGACGATTTTCTCTCTATGAACCGAGAATATTCTTTGTTAATCTCTTCAATAATTTCCTTTGGAATATATATTTCATCAATTCCTTCTTCAAGTTCAGCAAGTTTATAAGAAAGAGAGTCGATAATATCTGTAGCAATTTTAATTGTCTGAGGACAATAATCTACATTATGTACGTAGACAAGTACATTCGAACCTTTGATATCGATTTGAAAGTTTTGTTTGGAAGTAATACCACTATGCTGTGAGAGGAAGATACCGTGACATTTTTGTTCTTCGATATCTCTAATAAACTTCTTTACTTCATCAAGCGTAACATTTCTGTCATAATTCTTAGTTTCGAACAATATAGTAGGTAAGTCTAGACGATTAACCCGAAAATCGCAAGAAGCTTTGATACCAGTAGTATTAAGAATTTCAGCGGAAGGAAACATTTGATTCAATACAGATTCTAATTGATTTTCTCCGAATTGGCCTTTATAACTGGAGTTTTTATATTTGCCGAGAAATTCAGATAACTCATTCATGATTTTATCTTGAGCAGAGTTGTTTGTAGCATCCTTGAGAGAAATGACGTTTTTATTAATTCTCTCTTCACTGGCATTAATAAAGGAAAAAAGAGGTTGTAATAGATTGTTAGATTTTGTTTCAAAGTTAGAAAGAAATGTAGATAACGAATCGTCATTATTATTTGAATTTAAAAGTTTTGTAGTGTCGTCTGAAATAGATTTATGGAAGAGAGAAATTGATTCTTGGAGCTGTTTATAATAGCCTTCATTAGATTTTGGAACAACTTCATTCAAGAGTATAGTAGTTTTATCAATAAGTTGTGAAGTATTTTGTTGGAAAAGTGAATTCAACTTATCACTATTATGAGAGAAATTACTAGAAACAATAGACTTAATATCATCAACATATTCTCTCTTAGACTCTTGAAATTTAATGTAAATAGAGTTGGTAATATCGTTATTAAGTTTAGATACGGAAGAAGACAAAGCATTAAATTCATTTTTAAGTTCACCAACAGACGATAGAATTTGAGAATTAATGGTAGAATTCATAGCAGAATTCATGTCACCTAATAACCTCTCAAATAAATCAACAAAAATAAGATTAACTGCTTCAAAATTAATACCTGGATTTTGCGAATAAAAATCTAATATTTTTTTATTTTTAACAACGATTTCCTTCATTATTATTATATATTAAATATACATTTTCTCTCTTTAAGTCGTATTTTTGTCGGAATAGAATTCTAATAGAATGCTTAGTGTTGTAACATTCTAAATAGAATTGTAATAGAATTGTAAATAGAAGAATAGAATTCTAAGCATTCTAATAGAGTTGTAATATTCTAATTAGAATTGTAATAGAATTGTAAATAGAAAAGTAGAATTCTAAGCATTCTAATAGAATTGT
>Ga0208805_1000651_pt1 | contig 9709 bp, 10 predicted proteins | sample Colrivmet1553A02_FD_187659 | JGI IMG/M metagenome (GOLD analysis project Ga0208805, IMG submission 187659) | Estuarine microbial communities from the Columbia River estuary - metaG 1553A-02 (SPAdes) (version 2) | ecosystem: Environmental > Aquatic > Marine > Intertidal zone > Estuary | place... | reverse complement strand
CACAAAGGTTGAAGATTGCGATGCACTTATTGCACTGGCCATAGAAAAATTTGGCCGTGTAGATATCTTGGTTAATAACGCAGGTGTTGGCACAGCAGTGCCCGCAACCCATGAAACCCCAGAACAGTTTAGATCTGTATTAGATGTCAATCTCTTTGGTGCTTATTGGATGTCTCAGGCTTTTGCTAAAGCAAACAAGAATGGCGGCGCCATCGTTAACATTTCAAGCATCTTGGGACTTAAGCCACAAGGTCTGCCACAGGCAGCTTATGCCTCATCTAAGGCAGGCCTGATTGGTTTAACAAGAGACCTTGCTGCGCAGTGGACTGGGCGCAAGAACATTCGAGTCAACGCCCTAGCTCCAGGATTTTTTCCTTCAGAGATGAGTGATGAACTACCTAAAGATATGGTCAACATGATCAAGATGTTCACACCAGCTGGGCGTTTGGGAGATCCAGAAGAGTTAGCAGCAACGCTTATCTGGTTAGTCAGTGATGCTTCTAGTTATGTTACGGGGATTACCGTGCCAGTTGATGGTGGATTGGTCATGCCGTAAAAATTAAAGTAATACAAAAGCCCCGCGGAAGTTAATCTGCGGGGCTTTTGCTTTGTAACTCTAGAGAATAGAACTCTTTTGACTAAGGTGAGAAAAGTTTAGCACTTTTCATTTATCCACATAGTAACTATGCACTCACAAAGAAAAGTTCTTATCGCCTTACCTTCCCTTCGCGTACTGCTATAGCTCAACGGATAGAGCTCTCTTTTGACTAAGGAGCGGTTGCGGGTTCGAATCCCGCCAGTAGTGCGCACATCAAGTGGCCCCGCAGTTTGTCGCGCGGGGTCACTTTTTACTTACTCAATCCTGGTGATTTTCTCTAAAGGCCACCATAATTTGCCTATGCGAAAGAGATTTCTGGTCTTACTCACAGTGACTCTTACCTTGGGATTACTACACCCAATTGCCACAGCCGCGCCAAAGCCTGGCACAGCGTGTAAGAAAGCTGGTCAAACAAGCACATCAGCTGGAATCAAATACACCTGCATTAAATCTGGAAAGAAGTTGGTGTGGAATAAAGGGGTTGCGACAAAGAAAGCTGAGCCAGCACCTGCACCAACTCCAGAAACAAAAGTTGAGAGTAAGAACCTGCTTGCATCAGACCCACGTATTACGTTGATTTCTGCGCTAACAGCCTTGGATACCTGCAAGACTGAAGATAAGACTCCAGATCAACACTATGGAGGGGTTTTAAAGCACAGAAATGGTTTTCCTAGACCATCTGAAACTGTGTATGGGAAAAAAGTTGGGAAAATGTTAATCATTCCCATGGGATTTAATGACCTTCCATTTCGCTTTGAAAAAATACAACGCGGTCAAGTCTTTTCCTCAGATCTAGATCTTCTTAACGAAACTATTCCCTATATAAAAGAGTCCTTCCAAAAGCTCTCTGCTGGCCGCTTTGAACTAGTCATCGATGTCTTGCCTCAGTCTGAGTGGTGGGCCATCAATGCAGATAATCCATTAAGTGGAGTCTGGGGAGTTGATAACTTCTCAACAATTTCAGATCTGATCGTTAAACATAAGAGCAGCTTTAAATTTGATGACTACGATACTTTTGCCTTCATCACAGGAAACGGAATGCCAGGCCAGACTGGTCTGGGATCGGCTCAAGCCTCTTTTGGTCTCAAAGTGAAGAACTCCAAAACAGGCAGCATTAACGCCATTCTCTTAGCAGGTGGCTTAGTCAACACCACGCTCTGGGTTCATGAACTAGGGCACTCATTATTTTCTTTTGAAGATCTCTATCTCTTTAGTGAGGCGCAAAGCCAAACCTCAGGCACTGTGCGTAAATCAGATATGGATGTTCCTAACAAGTGGGATTTGATGGCTAACTCTTCCCGAGGTCTTGGATTACTTGAATGGAATAGATTGCTTATGGGTTGGCTCTATGAAAATGAAGTTCGTTGTTTGAGCGATCAAAAATCTTCCACTCACTACCTCACAGATGTTGACACCACCACAGATCCTAAGTTGCTCACGATTAACCTTTCACCTGGTGTGACACTTGCAGCTGAGGTGCGCCCAGGCTCTGGAAGTGAGAAAGGTTTGCTTCTTTATCTCATCAACACCTATGTGAGCCACGGCGAAGGCCCTATCCTCACGCAAAACTCTGTGCTCACAAAGGGACAATCCAAATCAATGCTTGGTTGGCAGTTTACTGTTTTAGATAGCAACGATGATGGAGTGCTATTTGAAGCTATAAAAACAGATATTGATAAATTTGTTCCACCTCCACCAAGGCCAGCAGAAAACAATCCTGGCCAACCAACATCACCTATTCGAGTCACTAGAGGCGACATAGTCCCCACTGGTTCACTTCAAGGGCGGGCAACCTGGAATGTGACAGGCCATGAGTCATACAGGCTCTATGTAACGGATGTAGTGGACTTTCAAAAGGTTTACTTTGAAACTGGCTATGTCAATGATTCAAGAAGTCCTTTAGTTATTGATATTAAAGGGCTGGTGTGTAAAAAGGAGTTTCGCACCATGACTGAGTTCTTCACAGAAAAAAACGGTAAAGGTGAAAGATTGGTCATGCCAAGCTTTCAGCTGCGCGACTTACCGTGTCCCTAGGTTCCTAAAAGTTCCCTAAAGCACCCTTCTTCTGTTACCCTTGACCCATGGCCACCAATGTGAAACTTGCAGATGATCTCGTAGAACAAGCCCGCAGAACTGCAGCTGCAGAACACCGCTCTGTCCCCAAACAAATTGAGTATTACTACCGCCTTGCACAAATAGCTGAGGAAAACCCCGATCTTCCCTTCTCCCTTATCCGTGAACTCTTACTTGCCGATACTGAGGAAGCCACTAGCGAGTATCGCTTTAATTAATGCGCATCTTGGTAACACCTTCGTGTGAGCGAAGCATCAAAAAACTTCACCCTAATCAAAAGAAGTCTTTAGATAAGGCAATCAAAGCCATAGCTTCCAAGCCTGAGATAGGTGAGGCAAAGGTCGGCGACCTAGAGGGAATCTATGTCTATAAATTTAAGTTAGTAGATAAGCAATGGCTGTTGGGCTATCGAGTAATCTCTTCAAAAAAGATCACGCTCTTGCTCATTGGCCCACACGAGAACTTCTACAGGGACCTCAAGAAAAAAGATTAGAGCGCTAATGCTCCAGCCTTACTTGCGCAGAATATTGATTAAGTAACTAAGTCCAAAGCCAAAACCAATAGCAGCATAGATATAGCTAAACCAGGTGATTTCACCTGGAATCAGAAGAGTTAACACCCCGAGTCCAGTTGCACTCACACACATAACCTTTGCAACGTTGCCAACGCCTGCATCTGAGCTGTTCTTTGAGTTGTTCCACATATTGCCAGCAAGGGCCACAAGTGTTATTGCAATCATGCGCATCGACCAGACCATGGGCTCATTGCTATCAAGGCCTAGAAGATCTAGAAAGAGAGTAGGTGCAACAAGAAGAAAGAGCGCAGATGCGCCAAAGACTATAGAGCCGGCTTTGAGTGTGGTTCTAATTGATGAGTAGTTCATAGGTAAGAGATTACAACTGACCCTTAGGTTTTAAGCGCTTAAACAGGGCAACAACTGCGCCAATGACAACAAGTAATAGCCCTATTGGCACAGTGCCCATCAACAACCACAGGTAAGCACCACTGCCTGAGCCCTCATCAAACATGGACACGTTGTTGATCAGGGATGTAATAAAGGCAAGGGCTATAGGAAAAAAGGCTATGACCAGGCCTGCGCGTATTAAAGGTATTTTCTTAACAAAAAATATTACAAAGAGGATTGCATTAAACAAAGCTAGAAAGAGAATAAGGAAGAGCGCACCAAAGCCGTTAGCACTGCGGTTGCCCTCGGTAACTAAGGTGGAGAAGTAGCGATAGATAAGAAGGGCGTTAACAGCCCCGGCGCAGATGAGGATGATTGTTTTAGGGCGCATGCTGTAAGAGTAGGGGCTATTGAGATTACTGCCCTTGACTAAATTCTTGCGCAACGCCGGCGGGCACAGCGTCCAGAGCATCACAAGCCACAGCGCAGCGCAGCCAAGGAAGATAAGGGCATGCGGTCCTGGGTGCAAAGCCTGTGAGATTTTTGGTGCATTTTCCTGAATTCTTGCGCCGGTTGTCATATGCTCTTGCAGAATACTGGTCAGGGCGAAGGGGTCTAGAACTTGGGTGCAGGCTTTGTTTCACTACGTGGAGTCAATAAATTCTTTGATGATGTCCATGCTGTCGCTCATTTAGATTTAGATGTTCACGCTGGTGAATTCTTCTCAATGCTCGGTCCATCTGGTTCTGGCAAGACAACTGTTCTGAGATTGATTGCAGGTTTTGAGAGTGCTAGCTCTGGCACAATTTCAATTGAGTCACAAGATGTGACAGAACTGGCACCCTTTGATCGGCCAGTAAATACAGTTTTCCAAGATTACGCACTCTTTCCTCACATGAGCATTCAAGAAAATGTTGAATACGGTCTTCGCACAAGAAAAGTTCCACGACCAGAGCGGGCTAAGCAAGCATTAGAGGCAATTGACTCAGTAAAGCTCTCTCACCTCTCACAGCGACTTCCACACCAACTCTCGGGCGGACAACGCCAGCGCATCGCACTGGCCCGAGCACTCGTTCTTCGCCCCAAGGTTTTACTTCTCGATGAACCTCTAGGCGCACTCGATAAGCAGTTGCGCGAAGAGATGCAGGTTGAACTCAAGCGCATCCAGCGCGAGGCAGGAATAACTTTTATCTTTGTAACCCACGACCAAGAAGAAGCGATGCGCATGAGTGATCGCATTGCAGTCTTTAACGCAGGCGCAATTGAACAGATAGGCACACCACAACAGGTCTATGAGAAACCAGAGAGCACCTTTGTTGCCCGCTTCTTAGGTGTCTCAAATGTATTTTCAGATCAAGTGGCGCAAGAGATATTTGGCAGTCCAGCCACAGTAAACATCAGACCAGAGCGCATCAAATTGGTTGCACCTAGCACTAAGCCAAAGGTTGATGAGCGCGGGGTAGTGGGAACAATCATCGAATCCTCCTATATCGGAGCAAACACAATATTTTTGATTCAAACAGAGTCGGGGCAGAGAGTAATTGCCACCAGGTTAAATGAAGAATTGCCAGATCAAGTCAACCGATTTGTAACTGGCGATCGGGTCGGTGCCGTTTGGAAAAGCGACCACTCGGCAGTAATACCTACCTAATATGACTATTAATAGTCAGGCGAAAGGACGTTAAATGATAAGAAAGAAGCTCTCTGCATTTAGCTTACTGGCGGTGTCGGTACTCATTCTCTCTGGCTGTTCATCAAGTGGTGATACATCCGGCGTAGAGATTGAAGTGCCAGATATCCCAATGCACGAATCAATGGGCGATTTTGAAGGTGAAATTAACATTGTTAACTGGGCTGGATTCGTTGATCCTAAGTGGACCGATAAGTTCGAAGCAGATACCGGTTGCATGGTTAAGTCACGTACAGCTGGAACAAGTGATGAAATGGTTACTTTGATGCGTACAGGTCAATATGACATTGTTTCAGCATCTGGTGATGCCGCCCTACGTCTAATCGTAGGTGGAGACGTTCAGCCACTTAATGTTGATTTAATTCCAAACTTCGGAGATGAAATTGCACCAGGAATGCGCAATAACATCTATGACACTGTAAATGGCAAGCCATACGGTGTACCAATTGGTCGCGGTGCAAACCTTCTTCAGTACAACGATGATGTAACTAAGGGAGCACCTACTAGCTGGGATGTTGTTTGGGAGACAAATAGCCCATACAAGGGCAAGATCACTGCTTATGATGCACCGATCTACATCGCAGATGCTGCTGTGTACTTGATGTATCACAAGCCAGAGCTTGGAATCACAAATCCTTATGCTCTAGATCAAACTCAATTAGATGCTGCAATCGCACTGCTCAAGCAACAGAACACAATTGTTGGTGAGTACTGGTCAGATGCAGTAGCTCAGATCACTTCCTTCGTGGGCGGCAACACAGTTGTCGGAACATCATGGGAAATTCTGCGTAAGTTTGCTGGCAAGCCAAACATCAAGACAACTCTTCCAAAAGAAGGTTCAACTGGTTGGTATGACTCTTGGTTGGTTAGCTCAAAGACAAAGAACGTTAACTGTGCTTACGCTTGGATGGATTACACAAGTACAGCATCAGTTAATGGCGCAATCGCAATGAACTTCGGTATGGCACCTGCAAATATTGCCTTCTGTAGTTCAAGTGCTGAGGCTCAAGCTCACTGTGATGAGTTTGCTGCAGAAGATGAAGAGTTCTTCAAGCAGGTCTGGCCTTGGACAACTCCAATTGAAACCTGTGTTGATGGTCGCAAGGACGTTAAGTGCACCAGCTTCCAGGAATGGACTAATGCCTGGGCAACCATAAAAGGTTAGCCACTAGGCACAAGCAGTAGATAAAAAGAGTGAGGGGATTTAGAAATAGATCCCCTCACTCTTTATCCCTCACTTTTCACAGATAGTTAGGTAGAGATGAGCGCACATACAGCACAGGGCGGCACTAAGCCGATCTCTTCGTATTTGTATAAGCGCGCCAAAGTGCGATTAATTGGCCTTATTGGCCTTCCCATGTTTTGGATCGTGGGCGTTTATATTTTCTCACTCTTCCTGTTATTAATTACAGCATTTTGGTTTGTGGATCCCTTTACCTCAAAGGTAATCGTTGGCTTTACCCTAGAAAACTTTATTTCTATCTTTACCGTTCCCGCCTACATCTCAACTTCAATTAGAACGCTTCTAATTGCATTAGCTGTTACTGGTGTCTCAGTAATCTTTGCCGTTCCACTTGGCATCTACATGGCAAAGATTGCACGCCCGTGGGTCAGAAACGCACTGGCTGTTGCAATTACCTTGCCGCTCTGGGCAGGTTATTTAGTAAAGATCATTGCAATGCGCCTGGTCTTTACAGAAGAAGGTTTCTTTAACTGGGCACTTGCCCCCCTTGGAATATCTGGTCCTACATTTTCTATTCCTATTGTTATTTTGACTCTGACCTATCTCTGGTTTCCTTATATGGCACTTCCCGTCTTTACAGCCATTCGCCAGATTCCACCCAATCTCTTTGATGCCTCAAGTGATATGGGCGCTAAAGGTTTCACCACTATCTATCGCATAGTGTTGCCGCTAATCGTTCCAGCGATAATCGCTGGCTCTGTCTTCACATTTTCTTTAAGCCTGGGGGATTACCTAGTAGCTAAGTTCACTGGTGGCTCCACGCAAATGATTGGCTCCATCATCGCCTCCAACATCAACTTGAACCCTCCCGTTGCTGCAGCATTTTCAATGGTTCCAATCGCATTTGTCGTTATCTATCTCATGGTCGCCCGCCGCACAGGTTCGCTGGAGAGGATGTAGGGATGTTAAGACTCTCTAGAACTAGCAAAATCATTCTCATCATCCTGGTGACATTCATTCTTACCTTTATGTATGTGCCACTCCTAGTGCTGATTTTGAACTCCTTTAACCAGTCCAATATCTCAAGTTGGCCGATTGAAACCTTCTCCTTTACTTGGTGGGAGTTTGCTGCCACATATCAACCGATTCGCACCGCTTTGCTTAACTCAATCATCGTTGCCACAGGCTCAACCATCATCGCTGCCATCTTGGGCACACTGGTTGCCTTTGCCCTTAAAGGCTATGACTTCTTTGGTAAGGGCACAGTCAACCTGCTCGTAGTACTTCCCATCGCACTTCCTGGTGTTGTCACAGGCGTTGCCTTTAGCAATACCTATAACAACTTCTTATCTCCTGCAGGTTTCAATATCGGTTACTTCGGCATGATCGTTGCCCACGCCACATTTTGTATTGTTATGGTCTTTAACAATGTATTTGCACGCCTCAAGCGTATGAACCCATCTCTGCAAGAAGCATCAGCAGATCTTGGTGCAGGCCTGTGGCAAACCTTTAGATTAGTAACTTTTCCGCAATTTAGAACCGCATTTGTAGCAGGGGCATTACTTGCCTTTGCACTGAGCTTTGATGAAGTAGTCGTAACCATCTTCACAGCCCCACCAGGTGTGGACACATTGCCTCTATGGATCCTTAAAGAGATGTCACGGCCTAATCAGGCAAGTGTGGTTAACGTCGTTGCAACAGTTGTTATCTTGATTTCACTGATCCCAGTCTTTATCTCACAGCGCTTAACCAGAGCTCAAGATGAGGGTAAGTGATTAATACAAAGAACTGGCCCACCTTCTTCAAAGCTCTTTTACTTGCATTAGTTCTTGCTCTAATTCCCGTTACGGCTGTCTCTGCTCAAAAGATCACTCCAGGTAGTGCATGCAAGAGTGTGAATCAAAAAGTGACGTATCAAAAAAAGAGTTACACCTGCATTAAATCTGGCAAGAAGTTGGTGTGGAACAAGGGTATTGCTGTTAAAAAACCAATGCCCACACCAACTCCAACGGCGATAGGTGATCCTGAAGGTGCGATTGGTGGAACACCAACTCCAACTCCAACGCCAACCCCAACGCCCACACCAACACCTACGCCAACACCAACACCGACTGTTAAACCATGGGTACCACCAACTGCGCCAACAAGCTTTAGCGATGTGGTTGCACAAGCAGATGGAATTGCTTATTGGGCATGGAAAAAGGCAGCCGAAAAGGTTGAAAGCTCTTCCACCAAGCTTGGCGTAATGGAGATTACAAATGGACCCAATGTGGTTATTAACAATCCGAATCCACTTGTGGCACTTAATTTAGTCTCACGTTTGAGTGCAAATTATGAAGAGCCTAAAAAGGTAGTCATCATCTATGCAGGAGAAAAAGACATTGAGTGGGGCCAGAAGCAAATTGATGAGTTCTGTGCTGGACGAGTGTGTGGATATGACGTAGCTGGAGAAGCAAAAAAGGCTTGCAATATTCCAGTTACTCCATGCTGGGGTGGTTTGGCCTTGCGAAATCGGACTACAAACACTCCAATGATTTATATGACTGCAAGTGAATGGGGCAAAACTGACCCTGGACATACATCGGGCACATTAGAGGCCCATGAGTACTTTCACACCGTTCAAGCTGTCTTATTAGCAAACGTTGGATGGGATCGGGTGCCTAGATGGCTTATCGAAGGTGGTGCCACATGGGTGCAACGTGCAACGGTTTATCACACTGATTATGATAAGTATGTAATTGAGAGAAGTAGAGACAACAGCGATACTTTGTCGAGAAGTAAACCTACAGCTGCCTGGATTGAGAAATTCCTTGACCCTGACTACACCACAGGTTGGGATAAATGGAACGGTAATGAATACGACCGGTGGGCTGTCTATGACGTCGGTTCTCTTGCTACAGAGGTCATGGTTGCCATTGGCGGACCAGATAAATTCATGGATCTCTACAAAGTAACAGGCAGTGGCAAGAGCTTTACACAAGCCTTTGAGAGTATCTATGGCATCTCATGGCGAGATGGCGTGAAGATAATTGCGAATGCGATTGTGGCGCAGCAAAAGTAGATTGACTTGAATGTGGGCCAAAAGCCCCATCAAGTAAAATCTTTTTACGCCAAATTATATTCCTGCTGTTAAGAGTTAACGACTGCCACTACGCGATCACTAAACTCATTTGTCTTTGGATCCTTAAGAATCATCTTCACGCGACCATCAGGCAAGGTTTCCTGCTTGATAACAACGAGACCTTCAAACATTGTTGGTGA
>Ga0208805_1000636_pt1 | contig 9828 bp, 7 predicted proteins | sample Colrivmet1553A02_FD_187659 | JGI IMG/M metagenome (GOLD analysis project Ga0208805, IMG submission 187659) | Estuarine microbial communities from the Columbia River estuary - metaG 1553A-02 (SPAdes) (version 2) | ecosystem: Environmental > Aquatic > Marine > Intertidal zone > Estuary | place: USA... | reverse complement strand
ACCTCAACATATTTACAGGAACAATTAAAGCACCTAACCCTGACTATTTTAAGACTATTTGGGGGCGTTTTAAGAAGGTTTCTAAGCTACTTGAACAAGACCAAACGCTTTACTCTTTTAGGCATTCAGGGGCTATAGAAATCTATAAAAGAACAGGTTCACTAAGTAAACTTCAAAAGGCTATGGGACATTCATCTTTAGCTGTTAGTTTGACTTATTTACGTGGTTTGGAAGTAAGTGAATTAGAGGAAAGTGATATGCCATTAATTTAATCTGGACAAGTTCCCCAAACTGGCTTTGGTAATGTCCAAACTGGAGTATCTCTATCAAAATCTGATGGAGAAGATGTAATATTAGTCACACACCAAGAGGATAAGTCTTGGTTTAAAGCTGTCTCTGCAAACATACTATTCATAGCAATCACATTACTTACATCCCAACTAGCTATATCTTGATCAAATACACAAATTAGAAGCAAACATAGAAGACATATTTGTTACATTTCTTGTATTTCATATATTTATAGGTTGATTACATCCAGAATTACAAAAAGTACATTCTAATTTTTCTACTCTTAATATATTCCATTTATTTAAAGAGATGCCTTAAGCCATATCATTCTATCTTCAAGCCATAACTTAAGCTGTTGAACATATGCATTGTAATTATCAAAACGGTAAGGAACGGGCCACACATATACAGCAGGGTCTAGAAGTCCGGGATAAAGGGCAAAGTTTTTTTGTTGACCTTTTGCTAAATATTCTTGATAACTATCTATTTTTAATAGTAATTCGTTTAGATGGTTATAGTAATGGTCTAGCCTTTCTCTAGCTAGGTCAATAAAGTAAGGGTCTTCAAACATTCTTTTGTACCAAAGATTATCTTTAATCCAAAATCCTTCTGAATCATTAGCACTAGAATAGTCAACATTTCCAAAAGCAAGATCAAAATCCCAAATAGGTCCCATCTTTATTTTTTCACCTGGAATATAATTAAAAAAAATACTTGAATATCTCTGTGCATCTTGATTTTTAGCTATCTCGTTTACTAAATACCAATCTATGAAACTAGGAATATCAATATATGATCTATATCCCAAATCAGGGTCTTTAAATTCCTCCCCAAATAAAGCTGATTCAAAAAGGTTGATATGATTTTTAATCAAATCAAATTCAGCATTATTATAATCAATATTAGGCTCTTTAATGTTAAATACACTCTCTCCATAATATGAAGACCATACATTAGAACGAAAATAAACATCCTCCTCTTTAATTCTTCCATCTTTGTTAGTATCAATCTCTACCAAATAGCCATCTTTTCCAATATTTACTCTACTTGAAGACTCTTCTACCTTTTGACCAACCAAATATACTCCTGCGTATTCGTTATTAATAAATAGTTCAATGTATTTTGATTGAGGAACATAATCAAAACGACTTATATTGGCAAGTTCGCGTGATAGTTTATTTCGAATTAATGAGATATCTGAAATTTCAGCAAGCAAAACCCATTTTTTGTCTTTAGGCATTCTTAATATTTCTGTTTTGTTCTCAAACTTAATTTGAAACGGTTTTTTTCCCCATATACCGCCCTGCCACCAAGTAGAGTTCCCTCTTCCTCTTATCTTCATTTCGGTAATAGAAAGATCTGGAAATTCTTCTCCTCCACTTATAGAAAGTGTGCCTAGGACATAGTCTTCTTTTGAATTAATCTCAATTCCCCCCGTGTTTAAGTACATTATTGGAATAAACGATGAACTATCCTTTATGAAAATAGCTAAAACTGTTTTTGGCTCTGAGACTAAAATTTGTTGTGGATTAACGTCTCCATTAATATCTACATCCCAACCTTTAAAAACCCACCCCTCGGCGGGAATAGAAGTAAGCTTCACAGTAGTCCCTGAGTCATAGTCTGTAGTTCTTCCTGCATTAACAATCTCCTCCAAGACCTCTCCTTCACCTTCTATATTTAATGTCAAAGGATACTTTCTTTTCTCAAAGTTGGCTGTTAGCGTTGAGTTTAAGCCAATTGTTATTGTTCTTGTAGCGTTTGTATTGCCATCAGACCAACTTGTAAATACATATTCTCCCTGTGGAATAGCAGTAACAGAAACAGTCTGTCCTGCCTCATATTCACCTCCTGTGGTAGATACAGTTCCTCCTTCTCCTGCAGACAATGTAATAGTGTATTTTACTATTGGAGCAGGTGGCGGTGTAACAGGAGTTGAGGTTTCGTCTGATGAACAGGACAGCACTAAAAAAAAAGCAGTAAGTAGAAAGAGAAGCTTTTTCATATTAGGTTGGTAAGCATTTGAAATACTAATTTACTCATTTCTAGTAACAACTAATAATATTAATAGATTGAAAATATTTAAACATATTATAAAAGAACAGGTTCTTTAAGTAAACTACAAAAGTCTATAGGACATTCATCTTTAGCTGTTAGTTTAACCTATATAAGAGGACTTTAGGTAAGTGATTTTGAGTATAGTGATATGCCTATGGTATAAAAAAAGCCCCCAGATAAAGGCTTAGTTATTTAGTGATTAGTTTGTTATTCAGGACAAGTCCCCCACACTGGCTTTGGTAATGTCCAAGCTGTTGCTCCTGAATCAAAATCAAGTGGAGCTGAAGTGAAGTTTGTTACACACCAATTTGATAAATCTTGATTAAAAGTTGAAGCATCCCAAAACATATATCTCATATTATTTACATTTGAAATATCCCAACCTCCAATAGGTTGATTGAATTGACTTTTAGCAAACGTACCCTGCATAAGTCTGACATTAGAAACATCCCAATTGCTTATGTCCTGATTAAAATTAGTTCCGTAAAACGTATCATACATATTTGTGACATTAGAAACATCCCAATTACCAATGCTTTGATTAAACTCAGTTTTATTGGAAAATAACCCCTCAAAATTAGTTATTTTACTTGTTACAACTTTAGTCACATCTTGTCCATTAGCTATCATCCTTCTTAAAATGCCCTCATCTACTATGGTGTACTCAACTCCATCAATTATTCCTTTGTCTCCAACTTTAGCCCAAGGCTCCGCTTTTATAGTTACTCCATTTTTATCTATATAAATATTAGACTCCTGATTAGATTCATTAGTCCATAAAGTTTTGTTTTGATTGATTGAATTATCCCAATTATAAAATAAATCCCACCAGTTAGTTAGTTTGTAATTCCTCCCATCTCTATTATATGAGATATTATTATTTTCTCCTGGAATAGATTGAAACCAAGTTATTAGCCACTTAGTTTGGGGGTCATTATTAATATTTGAAATTCCATCATCAGAATATTTATTGTAAGTAAAATTTAAAGATAAATCTCGCCAGGAATTACAACTAATATCTTGTGTACCTCCTCCTTGAGGAGTCCAATTATAAATGTCGGATTCTACTGAGTTTTGATTACAATAATCATAATCTGATATCGCATTTGGCGGAAAATGAGTGTTACCGCTTCTTTTATTCATCGCTTGATTTCCTGATTCATCAACCCCTACAAATTTATTCCAAAATAATTCTTGTCCAGACTTTTTGTTTTTCTCTATATATCTAAGTTGGCTTTCTATTTGGTGTCCTCTATTATGAATATTAGTGTCCACACCTCTATGACCACTATTTCCATAAACCACATAAGTGTTATTATATATAGGAAGGTCATCTGGAACTTTATAACTATTAGAAACATCTCCTGTAAAGGGACTTGACATATTAGATTCAGGCAGCCAATCATCTTTACCACTCTCATAGATATTTGAGTTTTGAAGTGATGGATATCCTCCATAAGGAAAATCAGTTATCCAGATTTCTTTCAACCCTTTAGTGTTTACATAATTTTCAATTTCTAAATCTGAAAACATTTTAATGTAGTCATAAGTTTGCCTGTTGTTCCAAGTTTTCTTAGTCTTATACTCATTTTCGTTACTAACATAAATATTGATATAAGCTAATGGTAACATTGAAACATATGGTTTTACTTGATTTTTTCCATAGTCTCTAAAAGCAGTTCCTAAATCTATAGCATTCTTAGAAGTGAGTAATATATTCTTGATTTTTGATTTTGAGTCTTCAAGAGAGGGGTTTTTAATTTCCCAATATGAAGAAGGCCCAATAGTGTCATTATGAATTATTCCATCATTGGTTGGAAAAACATTAATCATTAAAAAAGGCACCTTAATTGTAGACTCTTTAACCTCTAAAAATTTACTGTCTAATTCTTCAAACTCAATATTATTAATGAAAATTTCTAAAGAGGTAGACTGCTCTTTATAATCAAATATCAATTTTTCATCACCCTTAATTGCTCCTATAATAGTGTTGTCAGATAGAATAGTTGTTTTTTTATTTACTGATGATATTTTAACATTTGATGAAATATCTAACTTTTCACCGTTAGTATAATAAGCATAAACAATGGGAGAAAATTTATGCGAAACAATTAAAATTTCTTTTGGGTCCTCTATGCTTATAGAAACAATTTCTAACTCTTTAAACTTTGCATTAATCTCTTTTGCCTCACTCACTAATAATTGGACCTCTAATTCTGTAGACTCTATTGCTCCTGTCCAACCTGCAAATTCCCATCCCTCTGCAGGCACAGCTGTTAACTTAACAGTAGTACCTGAATTGTAATCAGTCGTTCTACCTGCGTTAACTATTTCTTCTAATACTTCTCCTTCTCCTTCTATGTTTACAGTTAGAGGGTATTTCTTCTTCTCAAAAGTGGCTGTAATTGTCTTGGATTCTATTATGTTTAGTTGTATTGGATTCTCTGTAGTGTCTATGTCTCCAATATCTCCACTCCATCCTGTGAATAACCATTCGTCTTCTGGTTGTGCTGTGAGTTTAACAGTTGTGCCTGAATTGTAATCAGTCGTTCTGCCTGCATTTACTATTTCTTCTAATACTTCTCCTTCTCCTTCTATGTTTACTGTAAGAGGGTATTTCTTCTTCTCAAAGGTGGCAGTAACCTCTTTAGGCTCTCCAATTAATATCTGAACAGATTCTTCTGTAGATTCAATATCACCTGTCCAACCTACAAATACCCATTCAGCTGCTGCTTGGGCAGTTAGCTTCACAGTAGTTCCTGAATCATATTCAGTTGTTCTTCCAGAGTTAACTATCTCCTCTATTACCTCACCCTCTCCTTCAAAGTTTATTGTAAGAGGATACTTCCTTTTCTCAAAGTTGGCTGTTAGGGTTGAGTTTGAGCCAATTGTTATTGTTCTTGTGGCGTTTGTATTGCCATCAGACCAACTTGTAAACACATACTCTCCTTGTGGGGTAGCTGTGACATTTACTGTTTGTCCTGCCTCGTACTCTCCTCCCGTGGTAGATACTGTTCCTCCTTCTCCTGCAGATAAGGTAATAGTATATTTAGCTATTGGTGCAGGTGGTGGTGTAACAGGTGTTGAGGTTTCATCTGAAGAACAGGATAAAACTATAGCAAAGATGCTAAGTAGGGAGAGCAGCTTTCTCATAGATAAAATATGGTAAGATTTGGAGAGAAAAATTAATAAGCCCTCTTAAGAAGGCTTATTAATTCAAGGATTTAATTTAAAACTTATCTGATAGAAAGACCGAGTGAATGATAAATATGAGGCACTCCGTATGAAGCAGCAGTATGCTTAAAGTTGCTTTCAAATGTGAAAGCCATTGAATCCGTAAACCAATAATCAACCCCTAAGCCAACATTAACTGTTCCCGACGAATGAACATCCATCCAATATTTTCCAGCTCCAGCAGAAGCATATAAGTTAAAGTTTTCATCACTAATAAGAGAATATTGAATCGCAAAATCAAGAGACATATAAGTTTTGCTTACAGGTGTTTTTCCTAATTTAGAAATCTGATTTAAGTTTCCTCTAACGGCTAAAGAAATTCTTTCCTCTAAAAAATAAGATGCTGAAAAATAATTTGGTGAATTATTTAAATTCCAATTCTCAGAGATTTTAAAATAATCTTCAAATAAAGTACCTGTTTCGTACTGGTTTTGAGCGTTTGTTGGAAATGCATCAATTGCACTAAATCCAAATGTAAGTTTTAACGGCTGATCCGCAGTCTGTGCAAAATTTATTGAGATTGAAAACAATAGCAATAAACTAAATGTTAGGTTTTTCATATGATTGGGTTTAATTATTTATTAAATTTAATAAGGATTTATTTTGCAGCCAATACTCTCAATATAATGAGACTAATTTTTATTAGTCAAAGAACCCTGCATTTATACCCTGCAGTAAATCTCAATTCCAACAACTTAACAAAAAAGTGCAGGGGTTTAAGCCCCTGCCTATTGACCCATAAATTAATGCAACATCTATAGATTACCTTAGTTGTAACTCTCTTAGGGAACTACAAGTGAGGTAACGTAATTTCTCAGACAATTGGGAGTTCCCCCTCACAAAGGGGGACGGCCTGATACTAAATACTGCAACTATGTTTAATAGATTGCTTCGGTTTGTGACCTTCGCAATCCAAAATAATATGTATCACATTTATTTTTTTGTACATTAATTGTTGGATAATAAATGCAATACCTATATCATATGTGGTGCGTTTTTAAATAATACTGGAATTGGAAATATTTACAATAGAAGGAGCAGATACTCCGTTGTTGACTTTACATAATTCTCTTCTATATAGTTTGCAGGAGGAAAATATTCAAAAATATTTATAAGATAGCCAAGGTCTAAAATATAAGTACCTCTATTAGCCTTTAAAAGATCTTTATGTTCTTTAATAATTAGTTCCTTAGTTGTTACAATAGGAAATTCAAATTCGTCTTGAGGTATATTCTTTGAAATCATAAGTAAAAATTGAGATTAATATTCCTCCCAATTAATTACTAACTAAGTGTTTAACACTACAAAATCTGTGAATTAATGCTTGCTCAAAAGTTATTTTTTACTATGAAATATGATTTACTGTCAGATATAAACAAAATGGAGCAGCTTAAGCGAATCCATTTTGGGTTAAATTCGTAAGAATAGATAGATACAATAAAGATTTATTCATTTTACGTTAAATGCAAAATTAACTGTCTCAGGACTGCCAATTAATAGTTTTTTTAATGCCAATTGATTACTTTTACGAAGTATAATGGGTTGTAAGCTAATTGTTATTTTTTCTTGTAACAGAAGATAAATAGTAGTAATATTGCACCCTCCTTTCACTGAAAGGTTCGCATTTATGCGGGTCCTATAGCTCAGTTGGTTAGAGCACCTGACTCATAATCAGGTGGTCCCTGGTTCGAGCCCAGGTGGGACCACACCCAAGAACCCTAACCCCTTATAAAACAAGGCGTTAGGGTTCTTTTTTTTGTCCTATTTCTTCAAAGTGGGACAAATAGTGGGACAACTTAAGTACTTTTTATTATATTTGAGGGACTACTAAACTCCTGATTATAAAATATAAATAACCATGAAGGATTATAGTAAAACTTTTCTTAAACTTTCGATAATATACTTATCGATAATGTTTTTTTTATTGTCTTGTGAGCAAGAACCATATTTACGAGTTGATGAAATCGACTCGATAGAGACTGAATCAAATATAGAGGAATATATTGAACATTATTTCGATATTGCCAGTGATTCATATACACAACCAGGCGGTGAAGATTATTTTCTAAAACCTCATAGATGGAAGTATGGTGGGTTTAACGGTACTGAAAAAATTGATGTTTTTTTTCATGAGTCATTTGACAATATTAATGCTAAAAATAACTTAATCAGTTTCTTTTCAGTACTCGATAATATTATCGAAGATGAACTCATCAAATTTAATGTAGTTGACAATATTAACGATGCCGATATAGTGATTGTATTTGGACATAATAACTTTCAGTCGATATTTGGTGGGGATGTTAACGATAATTGGTTAGGACAAGCGGTTACGATAAATGAGGAAGAATATGAGCAAGAATATAATGATGATAACATAGTTAACCCTGACATATGTTCTATCGTTGAAGGTAGAATTTGGGTTGATACTTATGACGAGTTATTAATTAAACATGAATTTCTACACGTGTTAGGTTTTATACACACAAATAAAAATAATTCAATAATGAATCATAATACAAGTCTGATGTCTAATTTAAAGGATATTGATGAAAAAGCGATTTACTTAAAGTATAATAATGATTTAGTTCAGGAGGTTATTGCCGTTCCTGGAGCAACTGGCTTTCCTAATTGGCTTTTCACTAATGAAGAATATGAAATTCATTTGGATAATGTTAGGTTAACTCTTGAAAATAGATTTAACTTATAGTATTATTAATATACAATAGACTTGTTTAAAACTAGTCGACCCAAAGGTCTCAAACCTCATAAAAAACTTGCTGATTAAAAACAAGAATATTAGATATGGATAATGAATTAGCAATTATTGCAATTAAAGGGGGTAGATTTTCTGAAGCAGAATCTATGTTTAATTCTGACCTTCAGGCAAACCCTTCATCTAACTCATTTTTCGGACTAGGTGTATGTAAGCTTAATATGCTTCTAGATATTAACAGAACCCCTGAAGAGGTTGTTTATTGCTTTGAAAAAGCAGTAAGCCTTGCTGAAAGTGAAAGCGAAAAGGAGGCTCTAAAGGAACAAGCTAATATGTTTTTATTATCAGTATTGAAGCAATATTCTAACCTCTACACTGATCTTGAAGCTAGAAAAAAAGCTGAAGCTACCCAAGCTTTAATTGGACTAGGCTTAACAATTGGAGCGGCAGTTATAGGTTCTTCAAAGGGTTCAAATGCATTTACTCAAATAGCATCTTTAGCTGTTGCAGGAGCAGGGGTTGAAGTAGCGCTAGATGGCTTGAACAATATTGGAAAAATTCCAGACATACAAGCTTATATAATTAAGACAGGAAATACTTTATCTTCAGAATTTGTCAGATTGGGTATTGGCGATACACCTGAGTACAAATCTGAGTTTGATTCAGAAAAACTTTTATTGATAGGAAAAGATGAGGTCAAGGAAAAAAAGGTTTCATATTTCAGTATTCAGAATAAGGATTTGGAAGAATTGAAAAACACCTATTTAATAGATGATGAGGACTTTTTAAGAATGTCTGTTCTAGCTAATTCAATAAAAACCATTGCACTAAAGAATTTCAAGGAAAACGAAGAATTGAAAAAAGAATGGGAAGACCTAATGAAGAAGTACGAAATTGGTTTTATGAAAAAGGGCGATTTATTACAAAAGCTTAAAAAGAACCCTATTCACTAGTACTATCAGTAATTATAATTAAACCGTATAGTAAATCATAACTATACGGGAAACTGAAGAAGTTAGTTGATAACGGAACCATCAAACATATTGAGGTTCATTCAATCGACAGATTGGGTCGTGATACTCTTTCGGTGTTATCAGTATGGAAGGAACTTACAGAAAATGGTGTTAGGGTAGTATGTAGAAATCCCAACTTCCAAAATCTAAATGATTCAGGTGAAAAGGATTACTTCTCCGAGTTACTTTTGAATATTCTAAGCACTATGTCCTCTTTTGAGAAATCTATGATAAAAACTCGTCAAATGGAGGGGTAAGAGTTAGGGATTGGGATTTAAACGGAAAAGAGGAGAACACAAGTTTTATTCCACTTTATTCTGTCGTTTCATCACATATAGGAAGAAGAACTTTTATTAGAGAACATATAGAATTAGGAACACATTGAATTGTCTGGACCCGAAGGAACTTTTAATGCGTTTAATTTACAAGCACCATTAGGCCGCCGAATAGATTATATATTTTTTCAGGGGCTCACGCCTTTAAGCTATGCTCATTTGAGTGAAAAAAGGGCCAATG
>Ga0208805_1000618_pt1 | contig 9995 bp, 10 predicted proteins | sample Colrivmet1553A02_FD_187659 | JGI IMG/M metagenome (GOLD analysis project Ga0208805, IMG submission 187659) | Estuarine microbial communities from the Columbia River estuary - metaG 1553A-02 (SPAdes) (version 2) | ecosystem: Environmental > Aquatic > Marine > Intertidal zone > Estuary | place... | reverse complement strand
ACCAATACTCACTAACACATTCATATTGGGAATGCCCTGGGTAATACTATACCAAGCGCTTTTTCCAAAATAAGACATACCTAGTATAAAAACGGGTAAAGTTAAAGCAAGTTGAACATAGGGGTTCATTAACAAATGAATATGCACACCTGGTATCATATGCACAACTAAAGGCAATGTGAATAGAAAAGAAAAAAGAGCGCGGTCTTTATTATTATCCAACCATTTTTTAACCTGCTTCTCTTCCTGCCCTCTAACTTTATAACCTAGTTTTTGTATGCCCTTAATTAATATTTCTTTTTTTATTTCTTGCGGCATATCAAACTGAACCTCGCCATCCATAAAACTTACCTTGGGGGCTTCGATGCCACTTGCTTGCAAGTATTTATGAATAGATAAAGCACAATTGGTGCAACTCATGCCGTCTACCTTCCACTGTACTGATTCCATATCCTTTGTTTTCACCCTAAAGGTACGAAGACATTTTAGCTTATTTTAAAGCATTAATACGCTAGCAGAGATTCTATTCTTGCTTATCTTTGGTTTATGGAAATGAGCTATTCTTTAAGCGAACTAAGTCAGGTGGCAGGGGCCCTCTTGAAGGCCTATGGTCAAAAGCCAATATGGGCTTTTCAAGCGCCCATGGGTGCAGGCAAGACCACCCTTATAGCTGCTATTTGTAAAGAAATGGGTATTACAGACCATGTCACCAGCCCTACTTTTGCCATTATGAATGAGTACGATGCGGCGGGTAAATTAGTTTTTCATATGGACTGGTACCGTTTGCAAGACGAAAAGGAAGCCCTCAGGGCTGGGGTAGAAGCTGCTTTTGAGCAGGCCGACCACTGTTTTATTGAGTGGCCTGAAAATGCCAAAGGACTACTTCCCGAAGATACCCAAGTCTTTCAAATAGAAATTTTAGATCCTGAACATAGAAGGATTTTTATACCTTCATAAAAATATTTTTTACAATGAGTAGTATCAAACCACAAATACATAGTGCTTTTTCCTATGAAACACAGGAAGAAGTATTAGATATTCCTCAAAAAAGTAAGCCCTTATTAATTGGTATTCCTAAAGAAACAGCTTTTCAAGAAAATAGAATTGGACTTATTCCAGAAGCAGTAAGTGTGCTAGTTGCCAATGGACATGAAGTGTTAATGCAATCGAATGCAGCAGAAGGCAGTAGGTATTCAGACAATGATTATTCAGAAGCGGGCGCTCAAATTGTGGTTGATAGCGCTCAAATTGTGGTTGATAAGGAAGCGGTGTATAAATGTCCTATACTTGTAAAAACGGCTCCACCCGTTGAAGCCGACTTGCCTTATTTACAAATGCATCAAACTATTATTTCTCCTTTGCATTTAACAGCAGTGAAAAAAGAATTAATGGAGCAGTTGATGGCTAAAAAAATTACTGCACTAGCAATTGAAAATATTAAAGATGAAAATCAAAACTATCCTATACTAAGAAGTATGGGAGAAATTACAGGAAGTGCTGTGATGTTAATTGCAGGTCAGTACTTAAGTAATTTTAATCAGGGCAAGGGTGTATTATTAGGAGGTGTTAGTGGTGTGCCACCCACTAAAGTAGTTATTATTGGCGCCGATATCATTGGAGAATTTGCCACAAGAAATGCTTTAGCCTTAGGGGCCAGTGTGAAAGTATTTGATAATAATGTTTCAAGATTACAAAGGCTTCAAAATAATTTAGGACAAAGAGTATGGACCAGTGTATTAGAACCTAAAATTTTAGCCAAGCAACTTAAAACTTGTGAAGTAGCAGTAGGGGCTTTAAGAAATGATTTTGGAAGAGCGCCCATTGTGGTTACAGAAGAAATGGTAGCAGCGATGCGTCCGGGCAGTATTATTATTGATGTAGCCATTGATAGAGGAGGTTGTTTTGAAACCAGTGAATTAACCAATCACGAAAATCCCATTATTATTAAACATAATGTACTTCATTATGGTGTGCCGAATATTCCTAGTGGGTTTGCGCGTACGGCTAGTCAAGCTATTAGCAATGTGCTTATGCCTTTATTAGTACAAGTGGGTGATCAAGGAAGCTTGGCTGAAATTATTTGGCAACAAGCCCATTTAAGAGAAGGCATTTATTTATACAAAGGGGCTTTAACCGATTTGTATATTAGTGCAAAATTTAATTTGAAATTTACCGATTTGAATTTGATTATTGCAAGCAGAAGCTAGTCCAGCTTATAATCCATTAAATTTATTTGTGCATTACAGAAATGATATTCTGCTGGATCATTGCTACCTACAATAATTAATTTATGCATAGCATACTCTTTAATTAAAGTATCATACAATGCATAGCCTTCTTTATCTAAATTACTACAAGGCTCGTCTAATAATAAAATAGGGCAGTCGGAAAAAATAGCGAGCGCTAATTTTAATCTTTGCTTCATACCACTACTATAATAACGAATTTGTTTATGCGCTGCATTTTTTAAACCAATGAGTTCCAGTATTTTTTCGGTACTCAAGTCTTTTTGAATGGGTTTAAATTGAGCTTGAAATTCAAATTGTTCTGTGGCAGTAAACTCTTCTACTAATTCTAAATAAGGGGCTGCAAAACTAATTTGCTCGTAAATATTGTTAGCGTCAAAGGGGTTCCAGTCAATACTGCCCTTGGTAAGACCGCTATACCCCGCAATAATTTGTAGTAAAGTACTTTTCCCAGAACCATTGTTGCCTACAAGTGCATAATGCTTACCTGCTTCAAATTGAAAATTAAGATTTTTAAAAATCCATTCTTTATTAAATCGTTTGCAGGCTTCTGCTAGGCTTATTTGCATAAATGATTAATCTTCTTCCACCACTCCTTTGCCAAATCTTTTTATAACACCTCTGCCGCTATCGCGAATAAAGGTTACAATTTCATCACGCTCATCAGTGGCTGGAATTTCTTCTTCAATAAATTCAAGTGCCTGCGTGGTATTCATGCCTTTGTTAAATATATAACGGTAGATATCTAGGATATGGTTAATTTTTTCTAAGTCAAAACCTCTTCTTTTTAATCCCACACTATTCACCCCTCCATAACTTAAAGGATTACGTACTGCTTTAATATAAGGAGGCACATCCTTACTTACCAAGCTACCTCCAGCAATATAGGCGTGTTGTCCAATGTTTACAAACTGATGCACGGCACTCACGCCTGCTATCCAAGCATAGTCACCTAAGGTAACATGGCCTGCAATTTGTACACTATTACTTAATATACAGTGGTTGCCAACAATACAATCGTGTGCAATATGACTATAGGCCATAATTAAACAGTTGTTACCTACTTTCGTAATCCATCTGTCGGAAGTACCTCTGTTAATAGTAACAAATTCACGAATAGTAGTATTGTCTCCAATTTCAACAGTTGTTTTTTCTCCGTTAAATTTTAAATCTTGTGGATCGGCGCCAATAACAGCACCAGGAAAAATGCGACAATTTTTTCCAATTTTAGTACCATTCATAATGGTCACAGAACTTCCAATCCATGTACCTTCTCCAATAGTTACTTCACCGTGTATAACGGTAAAAGGATCAATCTTAACATTGGATGCAATTTTTGCATTCGGATCAATATAGGTAAAGGGATGTGTCATATTTATGCTAGTGGTTCAATTATTTATCTGTTCTTTTTACAACTTGTGCCACCAAGTCTGCTTCGGTGACTACTTTGCCACCTACATATACGGTTCCACGCATTTCACAAATACCTCTTCTTATAGGACTGGTTAATTCCATTTTTAACAACATAGTATCACCTGGTTTTACCATTTGTTTAAACTTGCAATTATCAATTTTTAAAAAATAAGTATCGTATTCGCCTTTTGGCATGGCGTTAATACAAAGTATACCACCTGTTTGCGCCAGCGCTTCAATTTGTAAAACACCTGGCATAACCGGATTACCTGGAAAATGTCCTGGGAAAAACCATTCGTTGAATGTTACATTTTTTACACCCACAATAACGGTGTCTGTTAATTCAATGATTTTATCTACAAATAAAAACGGATGACGATGTGGTAAAGTTTTTTCAATTTGCTCTAAAGCAAATACGGGAGTTGCTGTTGGATCGTAAACTGGTACATCTTTAACGTGCTTATTTTTTTTGATGTACTGCTTAATTTTTTTAGCAAACTCAACATTACTGCTATGACCAGGTCTATTAGCAATAATGCGCGCTTTAATAGGATAGCCAATTAAAGCTAAATCGCCAATGACATCTAATAACTTATGTCTTGCAGGTTCATTAGGAAATCTTAACTCTAAATTATTTAAATAGCCTTCGCTTTTTACTTCAATTTTGTCTCTTTTAAAAACCTTGGCTAGTCGGCTCATCTCTTTTTCAGACACAGGCTGGTCCACTACTACAATGGCATTGTTTATATCGCCGCCTTTAATTAAATCATTTTTTAGTAAAGCTTCTAGCTCATGTAAAAAACAAAATGTTCTACAAGGGGCAATTTCAGATTTAAATTCTTTAATAGTTTTTAAGGCTGCATGTTGTGTTCCTAAAACGGGACTATTAAAATCTATTAAAGTGGTGATTTGATAATCTAATGCAGGAAGGGCTACCATCTCTACACGCTTCGCATCGTCGTAGTGAAAAATATTTTCATCAATACTATACCAAGCTTTTGCAGCATCTTGTTCTACCAGACCTGCTTTTTCAATGATCTCAATAAAAGGAGAGGAGCTACCATCGATAATAGGAATTTCAGGTCCGTTGACTTGTATTAAACAATTGTCAACACCTAAACCTACTAAGGCAGCTAGTATATGTTCTACGGTGCTTATTTTAGCATCGCCTACTTGTAAGGTGGTACCTCTACTTGTATCGGTGACTAAATCGCAGTCTGCTTTAATAATAGGTTGGTTGGGTAAATCTGTTCTTTGAAATTGATAACCAAAACCTGGGTTGGCCGGATTCAAAGTCATTTCTACTAAAACTCCAGTATGTAATCCAGTTCCACTGATACTAATGTTCTTTTCAATAGTATGTTGTTTGTCGGGATTAAAATGTTGATCCATGCTTTTATTGTTTAATGTATATCGCCTACTTAAAGTGGTGATATTCAGCAAAATTAGCTGATTTAACCTTTTTGAGACAGTTGTTGGACCATTATTTCCAATTCTTTAACTCTTTTTTCAAGTGCAGGTAGGTTTTTCTGAGCAACTTGGGCTCTTAGAAAGGCTGATTGCTCCCTTGCAGGATAACCAGAAAGGGTAATACCCGCTTCTTTGAAGTCCTTGGTGATGCCTGTTCTAGCAGCTATTTTAATACCATCAGCAATGACTATATGTCCAATGGTGCCTGACTGGCCACCCATCATAACGCCTTTTCCAATCTTGGTGCTACCGCTAATGCCCACTTGAGCAGCAATAACCGTATTTTCTCCTATTTCCACATTATGCGCAATTTGAATTAGGTTATCAATTTTCACGCCTTTTTTGATAATGGTGGAACCAATAGTTGCTCTATCTATTGTTGTATTCGATCCAATTTCAACATCGTCTTCAATAATTACATTTCCAAGCTGTGGAATTTTTTGATAAGATCCATCTGCATTGGCGTCTTCAATAATTACATTTCCAAGTTGTGGAATTTTTTGATAAGATCCATCTGCATTGGGGGCAAATCCAAAACCATCACTTCCAATAATGGATCCTGCATGAATGGTAATATTATTACCAAGTACACAGTCCGAATAAATAATCACACCCGCATGTATGGTTACATTGTTTCCTATACTTACATTTTCACCAATAACTGCATTAGGAAATATTTTTACATTATTTCCTGTTTTTACATTTTCACCAATGTAAGCAAAGGCAGCTACAAAATTTTGTTCACCTAGCTTTGCAGTGCTTGCTATAAAAGAAGGAGATTGAATACCTACTAAATTTTCATTTTTCATTTCTTGGTACTTCGTTAATAAAGTAGCAAAAGCAGCATAGGCATCGGGCACTCTAATTAAAGTAGCCGTTATCTTCTTTTTTAAAACTAAAGATTCGTTTACAATGATAACAGAAGCCTTTGTTGTATAAAGAAAATCCTCGTATTTCGGATTGGCTAAAAAAGAAATTTCCCCAGGCATAGCCGATTCTATTTTACCAAATTGTTTTACCACAGCAGTCGCCTCTCCTTCAATTTTTCCTTGAATAAGTAAAGCAATCTGTTGGGCGGTAAATGAAACCATAGGGTATTATTTAAATGAGGGGGTTATGCCTTTAGTAAGCAAATGTAAAATTTTTTAACGGGTGCTGAAAGACTTTCATTAATGATTGTGTCTTGTATTTTAGAAATACTACTTACCTCGCCTGATTTAAGCAATATTTTAATGGTTTCTACATCTTCTTTGTATAAAGTATTGGAGGCAGTGCCTTTAAAACATAAATAAGATAAGTCGGTATCCTTCATCGCAAAGGCTGCCTTGGTTTGTGCATAGGCACTGTCCCATTCTTGCTTTGAAATTGGGTTGGATTGCATCTGGCATTTATAGCCTTTTCTAGTCATTAGCCTTTGGCATAATAAGGAAAGCACAGGGTCGCTGTGGTGTTGCCACTTTTTGATGGCAAATAAGATATCGGTATCGTCTAATTGGCAGTAAAAATCCAAATTAATATCGCTTAATTTCCCGCTAAACTCTCCTAAGAAATAATCCAAAACTTCGGAAATTTTTACGGACTGGTCTTTTTGTTGGTATAAATACTGTGCGCGTTCTACAATTTTAACCAGCATATTTTCTGAAGCAATAACGGTTTTGTGTTGGTATACCTGCCAGTACATAAGTCGTCTCGATAGTAAAAATTTTTCTACACTATTAATTCCTTTTTCTTCTACTACTAATTCATTGTCATGAACAGTTAGCATTTTTAAAATACGCTCATAACCTACTACGCCTTCACTTACGCCTGTGAAAAAACTATCGCGAGAAAGATAGTCTAAGCGGTCTACATCTAATTGTCCACTAATTAATTGGTGTAAAAACTTTTTAGGGTATTGGTTGGTAAATATTTGAATAGCTAAATCGAGTTTGCCTTTTAAATTTTCTCCTGGGCCCTCATTTAATTTTTGCATGATTAATAAAGAGAGGTCCTCATGGCTTACTCCTTTTAATAAAACATTTTCAAGTGCATGAGAAAAAGGGCCGTGTCCAATATCGTGTAATAAAATGGCTGCTTTGGCTGCTTGCGCTTCTTCAGGGGTAATCTCAATGCCTTTATCTTTTAATTCTGCAATGGCAATACACATTAAATGGTAGGCGCCTAAAGAATGATGCAGTCGCGTATGCACTGCACCAGGGTAGACTAATTGTGCCAATGCCATTTGTTGTATTCTTCTTAATCTTTGATAATAAGGATGTGCAATGAGTTCAAATATAACTGGGTCGTTGATGGTAATAAAGCCATGAACGGGGTCATTTATAATTTTTCGGTGTGTAAAAGCCATAGTTAAATTGTGTTCACAAAGGTACGAAATGTGAATAACTCCTAGCGCTTATTTAAAACAGTAATTATACAAAAAACTACCTTTGTTAGCGACGTATTATCCTATAAATCAATACTTACTATGAAATTGACCCAAACAACTTTAGACAAATTAGAAGACATTTTAGGCGAATCAGAATTTGTGGTGCGATATGAGCGTGGGAATTTTCAAAGTGGCTGGTGCTTGTTAGAAGCTAAAAGAATTGTGGTCTTAAATAAGTTCTTGAATCTAGAGGCAAGAATTAATACATTATTAGAGTTAATACCTGTTTTAGATATTCAATTTGATAAATTAACGCATGAATCTCAAAAGCTTTATACGGAAGTGCAGAAGCTTTCATTAACAGAAGCTAAGATGGCAACGACACCGGCTTAAATTAACGGCTGCATAAATTATTTAGTTTGCTCGATATTACTATTTTAGGATCAGGAACAAGTACAGGCGTCCCTTTAATAGGATGCGATTGTGAAGTATGTACTTCCACTAACCCCAAGAATAAAAGATTAAGAACAAGCATTAAAATAAGTTCAGCCACCACCACTGTGGTCATTGACACAACTCCCGATTTCAGGTATCAAATGCTTAGAACTAACACTACTCAAATTGATGCCACCGAGACCATTATGCAGGTTTGGATGATATCAGACCCTTCAATTATTTTTCGCAAAAGTCCATGGCTATTTATGCTAATGCATTAACGCAAGTAGCTATTAAAAGAGATTTCTATTATGCTTTTGAAAAAGATAAAGATGCGGGCCTTCCAGAAATGATTTTACATACTATTGACAAAGACCCTTTCACCATTGGAGACATTCCATTTACACCCATTCAGGTGCTGCATAGAGAAATGCCCGTGCTTGGTTTTAGAATGGGCGATTTTACCTATATCACTATTGACAAAGACCCTTTCACCATTGGAGATATTCCATTTACACCCATTCAGGTGATGCATAGAGAAATGCCCGTGCTTGGTTTTAGAATGGGCGATTTTACCTATATCACCGATGCTAATTTTATACCGGAGATGGAAATGGAAAAAATTAAAGGTTCGAAGGTTTTAATTTTAAATGCCTTAAGAAAACAAACACATCCCACACATTATAATTTAGAGCAGGCCTTAGCAGTAGTGGCTAATTTAGATATACCTACAGTTTATTTCACTCATTTTAGTCATCAAATAGGCCTGCATGATGAAGTGGAAGCCTTTCTGCCAAAGGGTATTCATCTAGCCTATGATGGCCTTCAGTTCTCTGTTTAAAGCCACTACTTTTTAAGTAAGTCCCTTTTATTTATTTTTTTCTATTAATTTATTTTTCTGATGGCTGGCAAGTATTTATACGCTGCATTTGTATTTTAATATTGGCTAACTAGTGTAAAAATTACTTATGCAAAGCGGTTGGAAGTCCTATTTTATATTCTCCAAAAAAGAACAAAGGGGTATCATGGTATTGGGCATTATTTTATTAGGCACGATGCTTTTGGGTATACTATTTCCTAGAAAAGAGACGTCGATAAATAGTACGGCTCAGCAAAGAGGGCCCTTGTTTTATTTTGACCCCAATACCATGGATAGCATCACAGCCATTCGATTAGGCATACCTAGTAGACAAGTAATAACCTTAATGCGCTATAGAAATAAAGGAGGCAGGTTTTATCGTAAAGAAGATTTAGCCAAACTCTATGGGCTTAAAAAAGATTTAGTAGAAAAACTAATTCCTTATGTAGTTATCAAAAATATAGATAGAAATACTACCTATCATACTACCTATCGTAAAATGGTAGACTATGACTATCAAAAATTTGGCAATAAAACAGGGCTAGTTAAAGAGGATGGAAATAAAAACTTAAATGAATGGAGTATTGATATTAATCTTGCTGATGAAAAGCAGTGGGCGGCTAAAACAAAATTAAGCCCAGCCATTATTCAAAATATTATCAGGTATAAAAATTATCTAGGGGGCTTTACGAATTTGAATCAAATAAAAAAAGTATATGGTTTCACTGAAGCTAATTATTATTTATTAAAACCACATTTACAATTGGGGAAAATGAATAAGCGAAAACCTAATGCAAGTAATATGTCCTTTGAAAGCTGGAAGGCGCTTGGCATATTTCAAGACCGAGAAATTGTCCAAATTTTACGCATTAGAAAAGAAAAGGGGGGACATATTGGCTGGAAAGAATTGGTTATTTTATTTGATTTAACTGAGCAGCAGGCTGAAATGCTTCAAGCTACTATTCAAATAAGTGAATGATAATCAAATACTTACAAGTTTAAAGAAAAGCCAATGCTAATATGGATAAATAAAGGAGGGAGATTCGGGAAAAATTAATATTATTGGTATAGCAATTTATGGCTGATTAACGATTGCTTGCTTAAAAAAATCTCGTCCCGATATTTCAGGACGAGATTTTTTTTTGGTCTTCTTTAATTTTTTTCAAAAATTTTCACACAGATTTTAAAATTGTTTTTTCAATTTCTT
>Ga0208805_1000614_pt1 | contig 10080 bp, 5 predicted proteins | sample Colrivmet1553A02_FD_187659 | JGI IMG/M metagenome (GOLD analysis project Ga0208805, IMG submission 187659) | Estuarine microbial communities from the Columbia River estuary - metaG 1553A-02 (SPAdes) (version 2) | ecosystem: Environmental > Aquatic > Marine > Intertidal zone > Estuary | place... | reverse complement strand
TTGCCGACCTAGAGATCTTGCTTTTTCAATCAAAGATTGGGCGACACTAATCTCAGTCAATTTATGTTTCCTTTTACGGATCATCCACACGACTGCTCCTATTCCCGTGATTCCTATAACCCCTATAGCTATATCTCTGTATGGAGTAGGATTTGCTTTGTTATATCCCCAGTTCGGTTCTTTAAATGAATCCTTAGTGGCAAAATTCTCCGGCCTCTGCTCCATCAATGGCACACACCATCCGGATAGATCTGTAGTAAACGAGTTAGCATTTCGAAACATATTGGTCATATCACGGGCATTACATGTATTCCATTTGGAGATATCTTGGTTAAAAGCAACCGCTTCTGCAAACATACCCCCCATCATTTCAACTCGGGAAACGTCCCACTGATCCAAGGGTTGATTGAAGAAAATATTGTCGTCAAACATGCCGCTGGTATTTATGGCGTTACTCAGATCCCAGTTATTTATTGGTTGGTTATATTGGCTGTTGTGAAACATGCCATTAAACATCGTTGCGTTCGAAACATCCCAGTTGGTTAGGTCACCTTGAAATGAAAGGGTTCCGTGGAACATATCGGAAAGAGTTTTGGCACTGCTTAGGTTCCACTGACTTATATCGCCATTAAACAGTTCTAAGTGTCCAAACATCCAACTAAAGTCAGTTACCTGACCTACGTCCCAATGACTAATGTCTTGATTGAAGTCTGTCCATTTAAACAATAAAAAACTCATGTCTGTCACCCGTGTAGTCACTGTTTTTGATAGGTCCTTGCGTTCTTTGGCGAGTTCTCTCAATAATGAGTCGTTAACAACCAAATAGGATATGGAGTCTAAGGTGTAATAACCTCCGGTCTGTGCCTCGGGTCCCGCAATAATGGTTTTTCCGTTATCTGCCCGATATAGATAGTTATTGTTTTGTGCCTTGGACAGTGGAGATACCAAGGAGAAACCAAATAATAAAAATAGCTGGATTATAGATGATTTAGCTGAGTTCATTTGATAAGTAACATAGAATAATCTAAGCTAACAAATTTAAGTAACATTACCTAAATGACTTAAATTTCAGGTGTTTGCCCTGCTCGCTACATTATTTTAGTTGTATAGATAAAATAGCCCTGTCAGATGGAACTATTTAAACAAATTTTTAAAAAAGACCGAAGTAAAGTCAAATTAACGGCTTCAGACGGTTTGGTTTTTTGGGGCGATACCCAGCTCCAATTAACGGATCAAGAACATGGTTTCTTGATAAAACTCATGTGTGAAAAGATATGTTCAGCTAAGGAATTTGGCCCCAGTTTGGGTACATCCGGTTCTTGGAAAAATCAGTTGCGCATGCTGAACTACAATTTATTCTACCAAACTAATGGTCAATGTCAGGTGTTGATCAGACCAAATCCAAAGGATAAACGAGGTATCTGTTTTGAATTGGAAATAGCATCGGAGAAGGAACTGACTTTCCTTTCCAGCATATTTTCTTTTTAACACAAAAAGTAGTTAATTAGGGGAAAATTATATTCCATGAGACATTTATTGTTGTGGACTGCCCTGGGTGCAGTTCTATTTACTGCCCAAGCCCAGGAAAAAGGCGGTAAAGATGCTGCAGCATCAAAAGAAAAAAAATACGAAGACATCGTAAACAACAAAGCCAAGACGGATCAAGGTTTGTTCTCTGTACATCAAGTGGCCGAGAAATATTACTACGAGATTCCTGATTCCTTGATGGGACGTGAGATGTTGATGGTGACCCGTATTGCCAAAACGGCCAACGGTTTAGGCTTTGGGGGCGGAAAGCAAAACACCCAAGTGCTTCGTTGGGAAAAAAAGAACAAGCAAGTGCTATTGCGCTTGGTATCCTATGACAACGTTGCCGCGGATAGCTTACCGGTCAATGAAGCCGTAGGTAATTCGAACTTCGAACCAATCGTTGCTTCTTTTGGCATATTGGCCTCAGGACCAGATGCCGAACATCCTTCCACCTTGATCGAGGTGACAGAATTGTTTCAAGATGACGTAAAAACTTTAGGTATCAGCAACGGTTATAAAGAGACCTACAAGATTTCAGGAATAGATGCCAAACGGTCCTATATTGAGTCAGTTAAATCGTATCCGCTTAATATTGAGGCGAGACACGTGAAAACCTACAAGTCTACCAAGCCACCTTCCAATGGTTCATTGGAGGCTTTTTCTGTAGAGATTAATAACTCCATGATTTTGTTGCCTAAAGAACCCATGCGACGCAGATATTTCGATGAGCGCGTAGGATGGTTTGCCCGTAGTCAGGTCGATTATGGTTTAGCAGATCACAAGTCCAAAACCGTCACCTACCTAGATCGTTGGCGTTTAGAGGTTAAAGATGAGGATGTTGAAAAATTCAACAGGGGAGAATTGGTAGAGCCCAAAAAACAGATCGTTTATTATGTAGATCGCGCAACACCAAAACAATGGGTGCCCTATATCAAACAAGGGATTGAGGACTGGCAAGTTGCCTTTGAAGCGGCTGGTTTTAAAAACGCCATTATAGCAGCTGATCCACCATCTGTAGAGGAGGATCCAGAATGGTCCCCTGAGGACGTGCGTTATTCAGTAGTTCGCTACCTAGCATCGCCAATTCCCAATGCTAATGGTCCTCACGTGAGTGATCCGCGCAGTGGTGAAATTTTGGAATCAGACATTAACTGGTACCACAATGTAATGACTCTGTTGCGCAACTGGTTCTTTGTACAAACGGCTGCGATCAATCCAGAAGCTCAGACTCCTGAATTTAAAGACGCCGTCATGGGTCGTTTGATTCGCTTTGTGTCTTCGCATGAGGTAGGTCATACCTTGGGCTTGCCGCACAATATGGGCAGTAGCGTCGCTTACCCAGTGGACTCTTTGCGTTCTGCATCATTTACGGCTGAGTTCGGAACAGCTCCCTCAATCATGGATTACGCTCGTTTTAATTACATCGCACAACCCGGTGATGATGGAGTGGCTTTGATGCCTAACATCGGGCCCTATGATAAATATTCCATCGCCTGGGGTTATCGACCTATTCTGGGCAAATCCCCTGAGGAAGAAAAACCAATACTAAATCAATGGATTTTGGATAAGAAAGGCGATCCGCTTTATCGTTTCGGCGCCCAACAGTTCCAAGTGATCGATCCTTCATCACAGACAGAAGATCTGGGAGATAACGCGATGAAAGCGAGTACCTATGGAATCGCCAACCTAAAGCGCATTGTCCCCAACCTGATTAAATGGACCAGTGAAGAAGGTAAAGACTACGAGGACTTAAGCGACTTGTACAATGAGGTACTCGGACAGTACAATCGCTATATGGGACATGTAACTGCCAACTTAGGAGGTGTGTATAAATACACCAAGACCTATGAGCAACAAGGAGCTGTTTATACCCATGTGCCCAAGAATTTACAGCAAGACGCGATGCGCTTTTTGCAAGCTGAATTATTTGCCACTCCATACTGGATGCTGGACCAAAACATCCTCAACAAAATTGATTTCACTCCAGCGGTGGAAAAGGTACGCGGCCTTCAAGTGCGCACCTTGAATCAGTTGATGTCTTTTGAGCGTTTGGCCAGGGTGATGGAAAACGAAGCAGTTAATGCGGGGGCTGCCTACAACATCAAGCAAATGATGGATGATTTAACCCAAGGAATTTGGTCAGACGCACGCGGCGGAAAAGCGGTAGACACCTACCGAAGAAATGTACAGCGCGCCCATGTGGATCGACTCATTTTCTTATTGCAAGATAAACCGGCCGCTCCATCAGGTAGAGGTGCTGGAAATGCTGTTGACCCCGATGTCACAGATATTCGTGCGGCTGCTTTAGACCAGTTGACCAAACTGGCCAAAACAACCAAGTCGGGTTCTTCGGATGCACTCACCAAAATACATTTAGCTGAGTTAAACGCCAGAATTAAAAAGGCGATTCAGTAGATGTCTGAAAAAAAAGCACCTAAAGCAGTCCTGATTTTTATATTAGGGCTGCTTTCTTCTATTGGGCCTATTTCCATTGACCTTTATCTGCCTGCTTTCTCTGCGATTGCCTCGGATTTGAAGACCGATGTATCTTCAGTAATGCTTTCCCTTTCTGCTTTTTTTGTGGGCATTTCTCTAGGGCAATTGGTCTATGGACCGCTGCTAGAGCGTTTTGGTCGAAAGAAACCGCTGTATGGAGGTTTAGCTCTATACGCATTGGCCTCAGTGGGCTGTGCCTTATCAGAAAGTGTTGAAGCGCTTATTTTCTTTCGTGGGCTTCAGGCTTTAGGTGGATGTGTCGGCATGGTCGCTTCGCGGACGCTGGTTCGGGATTTATTTCCTGTGCACCAGATCGCTAAAGTTTTTTCTTCATTGATGTTGGTCATTGCAGTATCTCCACTGATTGCCCCAACTTTAGGTAGCTTGATCACCATCCATCTGGGTTGGCGTGCTTTGTTTGGGGTCTTGGTCGCAGTGATTGCCGCCATAGTGCTGGGTATCTATTTTTTATTGCCTGAAGGGGCCGCACCCAATCCAAGCTATTCGCTTAAACCCAAATCGATACTCAAGAGTTTTAAAAGTGTCCTTGCAGAGCCCCAGTTTGCCTTGTATACGGCAACCAGTTCGATCGCCTATTCAGGATTATACGCGTACATCAGTGGTTCTCCATTTGTGTTTATGGACTATTTCATGACTGATGAAACAACTTATGGGCTCATCTTTGCGTTGATTGCGGCCGGATTAATCGGAACGGCACAAATCAATGGTTTTTTGCTCACCAAGTGGGGGTCTGATCAGATTATCCGTATCGCCTTAAGCATTCAAAGCCTTGTTGGACTTACTTTGGTATTGCTTACGGCTACAGGTTTGATTCAGCTGTGGAGTATGGTTGGACTGCTTTTTCTTTTCTTGAGTTGTCAAGGACTCATATTTCCCAATGCATCAGCACTATCCATGGCTCCCTTCTCTAAGAATGCCGGAAATGCGTCTGCATTGATGGGCTTTTTTCAAATGAGTGTAGGCGCCCTGCTATCAGCTTTGGTCTCGTTATTTCACGATGGCACGGCTCTTCCGATGACTGGGGTGATGGCATTTTGCACACTTGGGGCCTCAACGGTGTTGGCTTTTGGCAGATTGCGTTTGGTGCGTCGCGCATCCAAAGCGCTTTTGGCTGAGGAAGAAGCGGAAATGTTGAACACCCTATAATTGATTTTATCTATCGATTGATAAGAACTATAGATAAAAATAATTGATAAGGAATACGTAACTTCGTAGTCTTCAAAAACCTATGTATTATGGACAATCACGCACACGGATCTACCCACGGAAGTGGTGCAGGTAAATGCCCTTTTAGCGGCGCAACCACCAAACAAGTTGCCGGTGGCGGAACGAGCAACAGAGACTGGTGGCCCAATCAATTAAAATTAAATATACTTAGACAACATTCTTCCCTATCCAATCCTATGGATGCCGGGTTTAATTATGCTGAGGCGTTTAAAAAACTTGATTTGGGAGCTGTAAAACAGGATATTATGGATCTGATGGTCAACTCACAGGATTGGTGGCCAGCAGATTATGGACATTATGGACCATTTTTTATCCGTATGGCCTGGCACAGTGCCGGTACATACAGGACTGGAGACGGTCGCGGAGGTGCAGGAACTGGAACCCAGAGATTTGCCCCTTTGAATAGCTGGCCAGATAACGGAAATTTAGACAAGGCCAGATTGTTGTTGTGGCCGATTAAACAAAAATACGGTAAGTCCCTTTCTTGGGCCGACTTGATGATTTTGGCAGGTAACTGCGCTTTGGAATCTATGGGATTCAAAACTTTTGGTTTTGGCGGAGGTAGAGCCGATGTATGGGAGCCAGAAGAAGATATATACTGGGGGGCAGAAACCGAGTGGCTAGGAGATAAGCGTTACCAAGGAGATCGCGAGTTAGAGAATCCTTTAGCGGCGGTTCAGATGGGATTGATCTACGTCAATCCAGAGGGTCCAAACGGAAACCCTGATCCTTTAGCGGCCGCTAAGGATATTCGTGAGACATTTGCCCGCATGGCGATGAATGACGAAGAGACTGTTGCCTTGATCGCTGGTGGTCATACTTTTGGTAAAACCCACGGCGCTGCTGATCCTAGCAAGTATGTAGGTAGAGAGCCTGCTGGTGCACCCATCGAGGAGCAAGGTTTGGGCTGGAAAAACAGCTTCGGCAAAGGACACTCTGAACACACCATCACCAGTGGTTTAGAAGGTGCCTGGACAACGACGCCTACACAGTGGAGCAATAACTATTTTGAAAACTTGTTTGGTTACGAGTGGGAATTGACCAAAAGCCCTGCAGGCGCACATCAGTGGAAGCCTAAAAACAACGGCGGTGCAGGATTGGTTCCTGATGCACACGATCCCAATGTCACCCACCAACCATTTATGTTGACTACGGATATCGCTTTGCGCGAAGACCCAGCCTATGAAAAAGTTTCTCGTCATTTTTACGAAAACCCAGATGCGTTTGCGGATGTATTTGCCCGCGCTTGGTTTAAATTGACGCACAGAGATATGGGGCCTAAGTCCCGTTACCTAGGACCTGAGGTACCCTCTGAAGATTTGATTTGGCAAGATCCATTGCCAGCCGTCACTCATCCTTTGGTAAATGCAGCGCAAATAGAGTCGTTAAAAGCGGATATTTTAGTTAAAGGCTTGCCTGTTTCTGCTTTGGTGGCTACAGCATGGGCTTCTGCATCAACCTTCAGAGGTTCTGATATGCGCGGAGGGGCCAATGGTGCACGCGTTCGCTTAGCCCCTCAAAAAGACTGGGCGGTGAATAATCCTGCTCAGCTGGCACAAGTAATTTCCGCACTGGAAGGTGTCCAACAATCATTTAATCAAGTGAATGCTGGAGGCGCCCAAGTATCCCTGGCAGATTTAATTGTACTAGGCGGTGCAGCAGCCATAGAAAAGGCCGCAAAAGAGGCTGGATTTAAGGTGACCGTACCTTTTACCCCTGGGCGCACTGATGCTTCTCAAAAGCAAACTGATGTGGCCTCTTTTGAAGTTTTGGAACCCATCGCCGATGGATTTAGAAACTACCAAAAAGCCTTGTTCTCTGTCTCTGCAGAGGAGCTATTGGTAGACAAAGCCCAACTGTTAACGCTAACCGCTCCTGAAATGACCGTATTGATTGCCGGTATGCGTGTATTAAACACCAACTACGATCAAAGCCAGCACGGTGTTTTCACGAAGAAACCCGGGGTATTAACTAATGATTTCTTTGTAAATCTGCTAGATATCAACACTACATGGAAGTCGATCTCTTCGGATGATCAACTTTTTGAAGGACGTGACCGAAAAACAGGAATGGTTAAATGGACGGGTACTCGTGTAGACCTAATCATTGGATCCAACTCTGAGTTGCGCGCTGTAGCTGAAGTATATGCTTCTGCAGATGGTCAAGAAGCTTTTATTCACAAGTTTATCGCTACTTGGAATAAGGTAATGAACCTTGATCGGTTTGATCTAGCGTAATCATTTCGCTTATTTTCTTGGTTAGGGCCGGTGCTGTGCACCGGCCCTAACTGTTTTTGGGCGCAACTATGAGTGAGTAAGCAAGAGTTTCTACCTCTACATAACCCCTACACAATGATTTTTTTGATGTGTTTTCTTTTTGGATTTGCGTGTAGTATCTACGTAATTCAATGGTTTACAAGGGCTAAGTGATAGTTGTAGTGTTTTTGTAGTGTTTTCAGGTGTTTAGTATACCACTACAAGTTAATAACTTAGAAAAATCAACGAAAACGTTTGAAATCAACTAAACCAAAATTAACCTTATGAAAAGAATGCTTTTATTTTTGACTTTGGCGGCCACCATGATGGCGTGCACCAAAGACGATGATCAGGACGCAGAAATTGCCTCCTTAACCGAACAGCTCAACCAATTAAAGACAGATTTAGCAGGATTAACCGCACAGTTGTCTACGTTAAATTCGTCCAACAGCGCTTTGGAAGCTGAGGTAGACGCTTTAACAGCCACGGTTACTGCACTTCAGGCCTCAAATGCCACATTGACTACGGATACGACCACTATGGGTGCGACTATTGCTGCACTATCTGATCAAATCACAGCATTGGCCATTGAGATTGCCGCTTTAAAAGGTGTTCCCTATGCGGCACCGACAGCACCAAGTGCTGCTGCAGATATGGTGATGTCCATTTTTAGCGATAGTTATACCAATGTAGCCGGTACTGAATTCAATCCTAATTGGGGTCAATCTACTGTGGTCACCACAGAAGATTATGACGGAAATGATGTGCTGAAGTATGCTACTTTGAACTATCAAGGCACTCAGTTTGCTGCTGCCTTGGACGTTTCAACATATTCAGTGCTTCACGTTGATTATTTCACTTCAGATGCTACAGCCCTTGACTTTTTCTTGATCAGCAGTGGTCCAGTAGAGGTGGCTAAAGCACTTCCAGTAACCAGCAAAGGTCAGTGGAACAGTATTGATATACCATTGAGCAGTTTTTCCCCAGTCGTGTTGTCTGATTTGATTCAGTTTAAAGTGGTTGGAAACGGTACTGTGTATTTTGATAATATTTACTTCAAAAAAGCAGCCGTAGCGGCCAACCCATTGGCCGGTACTTGGAAGATTACTCCTGAAGCTGGATCTCTAGCTGTAGGACCATCTAAAGGTTCAGGCGAATGGTGGTCAATTGACGCAGCAGGTGTGACCACTAGAGCTTGCTACTACGATGATCAGTATGTTTTTGGTACTGATGGAAGTTTTAGCAACGTAATGGGTACCCAAACCTGGGTTGAAGGTTGGCAAGGTGGTGCAGATGCTTGTGGCACTCCAGTAGCCCCACACAACGGAGCAACGGCTACCTATGTATATGATGCCGCTGCTGGTACAGTGACAATTACAGGAGCAGGAGCCTACATCGGTTTAGCAAAAGCCTATAACGGAGGTGAATTGGCAGCAGGAACTGCCGTTCCTTCCTCTATCACCTATGAAGTCACTGTAGTTGACGCTAGTAACCTAACCGTACACGTAGGTATCGGTGGTGGTGCCTATTGGAACTATAAGTTGACCAAAGAGTAGTTTTTTAGTTTTAAGTTTGCAATTAAGTTGAGATTACCCGGAACCGGGCTTTTGCCTGGTGCCGGGTTTTTTATGTAATAAGGTCTAGTTTTTGGTTTGTATGCAGCGTATTTTTCATTCAATCACTATTTTATTTGTTGGGATTATTATTAATTGGGCCTCTGATGTTTCAGCTCAGGTATCCGTGGATGGGGGGAGCTATGCTGCCGCTTATCCAGGGGCTGATGCTGCTGGACGGAACGGGTTTTTACCTGGAGCACCTCAATTAAGCGGGGCGGCCGCAGGCCGCCCCGCACCCACCAACGATTGGTGGTCTAAACTGCTGCTCGAAAACCATGCGGATAATTTGTTTAACTATCCGATGACCTTTAAAACAGTCAATACTGGCCTGGTGGTCACTTTTATTCCCTGGGGGGTCATTGGCGATTCTGCACCGATTGAATTGGGCATTGAGGGATTAACCACCACCAAAACCACCATTTCCGATTACTCGGACTGGACTGTGGACATGCACTGGCAAGATGCCGACCAATCCCTGAGGGTGCGGGCCGGGGTGGGTATGCCGTTTATCTACTTGAAAAAGACCGGCCCCGGCCCGCTCCAAGTCAAGGTGAGACAAGGGTCTGCTGTAGTCACGGGCAATCAACTACTGGTCAAGGACGCCAGTTATGGGGCCGATTTTGTGGTGTATGCACCCACGGGAAGCAGCTGGAGCCAAAGTGGAACTACCTTTAGCTCAACCCTGGATGGTAAAGACTACGCCTCTTTGGCGATGTTGCCCCAACAAGATGCGCAGGGACAACCCACGACACAAACTCCTGAACAGTGGGCTGAACTTTGGAAGAAGTATGCCTTTGTAGTCCCCACACAAACGCAAGTGGCTTGGGCTTACGATCAATCAAGCGCTACCCTGCGTTCAGATTTTACTGTAGACGTGGAGGTGTTGGAGGGAACGAATGATCAACTATTGATGGGTTTATTGCCCCACCAATGGT
>Ga0208805_1000609_pt1 | contig 10117 bp, 18 predicted proteins | sample Colrivmet1553A02_FD_187659 | JGI IMG/M metagenome (GOLD analysis project Ga0208805, IMG submission 187659) | Estuarine microbial communities from the Columbia River estuary - metaG 1553A-02 (SPAdes) (version 2) | ecosystem: Environmental > Aquatic > Marine > Intertidal zone > Estuary | place... | reverse complement strand
TTTACGCGTTAGCAGCACCCCAGGGTACTACGGCGGACCATATCGTAATAACGATTCAGTCGGTCGACATTACCGAAAACAAAGACTTGAACGCTAGCGAAACTATTACCGCTACGCTCTTCTTTCATTACGCAGACGCAGACGCGGCCCAGGCCGAGTTAGCAATTATACGCGACTACATTAAAACGGACATAGACTATATTACCGCGACACTAGACGGTATACAGTTCTTCTACGACGACATTAACGAACGCGTATTACTCGCAGCAGATTTTTTATTTATCCTAAATACTTAATAGTATGGCATCAATTTCCGGCGGCGAAATCCGCGTACTACTCTCTACCGATGGCGGTAGCACCTATAAAGGCTTCGCTTTAGAAAGCGACTGCTCTTTTGAAATGAACGCTGAAACCCGCGAGGTCACCAGCAAAGACGACGCGGTATACCGTTCTTACGTTACCAGCGCCAAAAACTGGACTATTAGCGGTAGCGCTTTGTTCGGCGACGATAGCGCCACTAGCTGGAACCCCGACGACCTTTACGCTTCTATCGGCAGCGAGGTAGATATTAAAATTACCCAATGTGCAGCCGGTACGGTTACACCAGCCGCGGGAGAAACGAAGATTGAAGGCAACGCGATCCTTACGCAGCTTTCGGCTTCATTCCCCGATAAAGACAATGGCACCTACTCCTTCTCTTTGCAAGGTACGGGCGCTTGGGCAATCGGAACTAACTAATAGAAGCCATGGGAAAATTTACGCTGGGGGCAGCGCTTTTATTCGAAGAGCTTACGGGCGGTAGCATTACCGACATGAGTAAGCCAAAGATTTCGGACATGGTAGCCATGCTTTACGCCCAGGAATATTGGGACAAAGAAGACCGGCCCACGTTCGACCAGTTTAAGAAGGACATTTCCGGCGAGGACTTGTCTAACCTTACCCAGCGGCTTAACGGCCCTTTTTCCCAGCCGGCGGCCCAGTAGACGTACTGGGCATGCTGGTCGGGCGGTTGGGGATTCACCCAAGCGAGGCCAAGAAGCTGACGAGGGACGAACTAGATGCCGTAGTAAAATACGGTACGGAACGTCTAAAGGACGACTGGAAACGTACACGATGGCTAGCAGCCGTGCTAGTTAACGTAAGCGGGAAGACAGTAAAGAAACAAATAAAGGAAACGGACTTACTCCGTTTTCAAGACGAACGAAAAGGTAACGGCTTTGCCGATTTTGTAAGAGCTGCACATGAGCGACGTAAGGAGTAAAGTAGTTTTAGGGATAGACGTTAACGAGTTCCGCCGGGGTATTACCCAGGTGGATAGCTCTATTAAGGGTATTTCTAAACAGTTCCAAAACCTTGGCGGCATTATTGGCGCAAGCTTTGCCGTTTCTCAAATTCAGCAGTTCGCCAGCGAAGCCCTAGATTTGGCCATGAAGGCCGAGGGTATCGAAACCGCTTTCCAGCGCGTGGGCAATGCCGCGAACATGCAAGAGCTACGCCAGGCCGTCCAGGGAACCGTTAGCGACTTGGAGCTCATGCGGCAAGCGGTTACGGCTCAAAAGCTAGGCATACCCATTCAAGAGTTTACCAAATACCTAGGCTTTGCTAAAAAGCAAGCCAATGAGATGGGCGAGAGCGTCGACTATATGGTTAGCAGTATCGTAAAGGGTGTGGGGCGACAGTCTACTATGATTCTAGACAACTTGGGTATTAGTGCAAAGGCCGTACAAGAAGAACTAAAGAAGGGCGGAACCTTTGCCGAGGCCGTAGGCCGGATTATTCAACAAGAAATGGGCGGGGCGAATAATACCCTACTCACTACCCAAGACCGTCTACTACAACAACGCGCCGCACTAGAGAACATTAAAACGGAACTAGGCCAAAAGCTATTACCCGTTTACGAGACGGTACTAGGGTGGCTTAATAACGCCCTTAAAGGCATTAACGCCCTATTTAGTAGCCAGCTTACCTTATTCGAAAAGTTATCGTACTACGCGTCTTATTTAGACGTTACGGGCATGGGTTCAGTTACCCGCGCTACGCTAGACGCAAAGGCAGCGACTGACGACTTTGCAGCTTCGGTACCAATGGTTGGGGAAGGTTTCCAAGGTGCTACCGAAGAAGTTAAGAAGTTAGGTAACGAACTTAAAAAGGTAGCCGGCATTAAGGTACAAGGCGGTATGCGTCTTGCTGACGTAGAGCCAGGGCTAGCACCAAAAGAAACTGCGGTTACCCCACTATACCAAGTAAACCAAGCAGTATTCGGCATTCGTCGCCAAGTAGAATACGCGGCGGGTTCTTGGGAATACTATACGGAGGCGCAAGCCAATTCCCTACGTATTTCTAACGACTGGGTAACGCAAAGCCAAGCGACTGAAGAACAACTGCAAGCCCTTAACGTAGTGGGCCAGGAGTTCGGCCAAATTCTTATGGCATCTTTCCAGGCCGCTATTATAAATGGTGAAAGTTTCTTCGATAGCGTAAGAAATGGCCTAAAGGCATACATTCAACAAATGCTAGCCGCTACGGCCGCTACGCTTACCCTAGCCGCTGCTATGGCTATCATCTTCCCGAACGTAGGCTTTAAAGCTGCGTTTAACGTGTTAGGCGGTGGCATGGGCTTACCGTTCGGCATGGGTGATAATAACCAATTAAGCCTACGCCTTTCGGGTACCGACTTTTATGGTGGAGTAGTTCGTAACACTAACCGAGTAGCTAGAAGCGGTGGCTAAACAGTTAATAGCATACGCCAATACCGAGGGGTACAATTTCGCTATATGGGCCATAGACGCACCTTTTAGCGCAACCCCTTACGAGTTTACCGTAGCGTCTTGGGCTATTAGATACGAAGCCCTAGACAATAACCAGCCTGGTATTATTCCAGCCATCTGCGATTTAGAGGCCCTAATTACCCAGGGCACGCTATCGGACAACCTACGCGACATTCTAGAGGATGCCGGCGGTATGTACTTCCTTCGCATACGCCAAGGCACTAACGTAGTGTATAACGGCTTTCTTACACCCGACCTAGGCAGCGTGGAACTACGCAACGGCCAGCGCTTTATTAAGTTAGTGGCTAACGACGGTTTCCAAATGCTGGAAAAGAGTAGCCAAATTTACCAGTTTAGCGGAGTAAAGCCCTTTACTACCCAGCTCTACGAAATATTCTTATATTTCGATTTTTGGGACGTTTACGACGGCTTTGCTATAAGTGAACACTTCGAGCCTACGAGTGCCGTAGACGCGACGAAAGGGGGCTTATATTGGACGGGGTGCAAACAAGAGGGACTGTACTACAAGAATAACGACGGTAAATACAATTACCGCACCTTCCGCGAGGTATTACAAGACATCTGCACGACCTGGGGCCTTCAGCTTTTCCAGGATAAAGGTCTACTGGTATTTCGTTCCGTGTATTTAGAAACCCCGGCCTGGTACAATTTCTACGTAACAAACGGCAGTTTTTTAGGACGCATTACGGGGTACACCCCAACGCCTTTAACGTCTTCGGTATACACGGACGGTAACGAACTATATAAGCCAGCCACGCGCCAGGTCTTTATTACCCACGACCAGGTAGCTACCGACTACATACGAAGCGAAAGCGCAACGTATAAAGCCCGGTATAACTACTACGTAGCCGACGTTACCCCAACCGGGGCTAACCACATGGACTACTATGCGGAGTTAAGAGCTAGGGCAACGGTGCAAGACGGTTACCCATTCCAAACGGTCGAATTCACTTTTTACGTATACATTCAGTTCGGCCCCTATTGGTGGAATGGTACGGCCTGGAGTTTAACGCAGACGGCCAACCAATTTAAGAAGCAACGTAACATACAAAACGTTACCGGTTCACCCACCATAGAAGACTTCCAGTACTCCTTAAATAACTTCCACACGGGCGACCTACCTAACATAGGTTCGGAACCTTTGTATATTACGGTAGAGGCTATTCAAACGCTAGGCGACGACTTGGACGGTTTTGCTACTACGTCTACTATGGTATTCGTATACCATGGCGACAACCCGAACGCTACCGAATACTACGCAGACAATACCAAGCGCCGTAATGGGGTGGACATTAGCTTAAATACTACCATAGCCGACCGCTGGCAAAGTAGCCCCGTCGACACCCCAATAGCGGGTGAGATACGCCGGTTCTTACTTTCCGACCGCGTTAGCAATGTAGGCAACCTTACCTGGGATGCAGATAATAACCTACTAGCTACTAAAGTGGCAGTAGAAATGGGTAAGACGGCTTTTAAACCGCAGCAGTACTACGAGCTGGAACTAAATACGCCCTTTAGTTATAACCATACCCTTACTTGGGGTGGGGTAAACTACAAGCCGCTTAACTTTTCTTTCGACCAATACGGTACCAATGTAACGTACCGCCAATGGGTCTATGGGGATATATTGACCGACCCAAATAACAATAGACCCGATCAAGAAATATGATAAGCTACGAACTACCACCTAACCCGCTTTACTACGCTTACGTCGTGAACGACGGCGGTATAGTGGAACTTAATACTTGCACCCTATGATAACTGCAAACCAATTTGTTACTATTTTTACTGGGGGTAACTATGCTGCGCCCATTTGGGACGAATACGCGGCTTATGTTGCCGCCGATAGTGGAACAACTGAAGCACGCGACTGTACTATTAACGCAATAGCAAACTTACTATGAGCCAATTTTATGACCAGGCCAGCCTAGTTATGGTACCCAGCGGGTACAAGAACGGCAAAGTTTATTCCCAAAAGCCATTGTCTACGGACGGTGAACTAACCTTCACCCGTGCCAGCAACGCCACCCGAGTAGGGCCAGACGGCCTTATTCAGAAGGTGCGGACTAACTTGCTGACGTACTCAAACGACTTTAGCAATGCGGCTTGGGGAAAATCATTTGCCGCGTTAACTGGAGGCCAAAGCGGGTACGATGGAACGAATAATGCTTGGAAACTTCAAGCAAGTGGCTCAACATCTTGCTATATCCAACAAGGCAGTTTTTCGGTTCTTCGCGCACATAGTATTTACGCTAAAGCGGGAACATACGACCAAATTTCCATAATTAACGGAGGATATGGTCAAGGCGTTCAATTCGATTTAACTTCGGGAACAATCGTAACAAATAGCAACAGTTCTATTTATTCGCCGACGATTACTTCAGTAGGTTCGGGATGGTATAAAATTTCATTAGGAATTCAATCGTCCGCGCCAACCTATGGATTTTTAATTGCGCCGCAATTGCTCAACGGAGGAGGTATTGTAGACGGCGAATACATTTATATTCAAAATGCTCAAACTGAATATAATGACATAGCAACCGACTACATCGCGACCACATCTTCAGCGGTAAGCGTAGGCCCCGTGAGTGGATTGCCTCGCCTTGACTATTCGGGGGGGTGTCCTTCGCTTCTCTTGGAACCCCAGCGAGTAAATGATGTTGTAAACAATACGGCCTTAAACAATCATACTGCATACAACGCAAGTTGGGGCGTAAATGTTGCCGTAGCTCCTTCGGGCTATCAAGAAGCTGAAAAACTGATTGAGAACACTTCAAACAGTACGCATTTTTGGGGCGTTGGATTAAGCTACACAAGTGGAACAACCTACACATTGTCCGTATATATAAAGGCAGCAGAGCGTGATGAGTTCCTTATTCAAGTAGGGAACCCTTCAGTTATCAATTTCGGCGCAGTATTTAATCTTTCAACTAAAGTAGTCAATAATTTAGGAAGCGGAACGGCTGCAATCGTTGACGCTGGAAATGGCTGGTTCCGTTGCATCATTCGGAATGTTACCGCCCTATCTAATGGAAGCACTAATTTTAACTGCTTTCTACGAAGCGGTGGCACTATAAATTACACGGGGGACGGCACAAGCGGTGCGTATTTTTGGGGAGTTCAGCGCGAAATCGGCGCATACGAAACTTCGCTAATCCCCACCCTATCCACAAGCGTGACCCGTGTGGCGGAAACTGCGGTGAAGACGGGGATATCTTCCTTAATTGGGCAAACGGAGGGGACTGCATTCATTGAGTTTAGTGTTGAGCATTTGACTTCTGGAAACAACATTCTATTCAATTTAAGTGATGGCACAAGCCCAAATTCCATCTACGCGAACTGGTATGAATTTGGGGGCGGTAATCGCATAGAATACGCCGTTTATATTGGAGGAGCTTTAGTAGTAGGCTTTAATCATTCCATAGCAATAGGAACACATAAACTGGCATTTGCTTACAAGGCAAACGATTTTGTGGCTTATGTGGATGGAGTGGCAGTAGGTAGCGACACAAGCGGAAGCGTACCAGCAACGAGCCGTTTGAGCATTGGCTCTTGGACTACTCCCGCTTTCTATTATTCGGGCAGAGTTTCTCAAGCCCTACTATTCAAGACCCGTCTTACTAACGCCCAACTGGCAGAATTGACCACGCTATGAAATTCCTAAAATACGAGTTCACGCCCACGCAATGGGCTACGGCAAAGGCCAAAATCCAAGTAACGCCCGAAGAAGGCGAAACAACTTGGGACGCTACCAAAGTGGTGGCGGTTGTGGAACTGGGTAAACTGTGTACCGAATGGGGAACCGACGATGAGGGGATGCCCGTATGCGTTAAGGAGTCCAACAAGATTAGTGTGGACATCCTCTGGGCGGACCAGCCTGGTACCACCAGCTTCGCTTCTTACGTTGTATGGCCAGAGCCGTGCGGGATTCACGTCTTCGCTGGATGGGAAGCACAGTATGCCAAAGACTATTGCGAAGCCAACCCTAGCGCCGCTTATTGCCAACCCCCAGCACCCGTTGAGCCATGATAAAAAACGAAGTACTAGCGGGTTCCTGGATAGGTACCGGCTTTACGTTTCTTACTATGCAAATGCAAGACCTTTTCATGGTAGGTTTTTGTCTTACTTTATTTATTAACTTGGTAGCTCTATGGGACAGATTCAAACCCGTCTTTTTAAGCATTGGAAAACGTCTAGCGTCGGTATTGCGCTCATTATTGGAGCGCTAGTCCTGGTATGGTTTGAAAAAGCTACCCTATCGGAGTGCGTACCCTTTTGGGTAGGTGCCTTTGGTCTATTCCTAGCCAAGGATAAATGAGCCAGTACTTTACCATAGCCGAACTAACGAGGACTAGCACCGGCCTAGCTAACGAGCCTGGACCAATAGAGCTAGCCAACCTTGAGGCCTTGGTAGAGAATGTACTGCATCCAGCGCGGGTAGCCCTTGGGCCTATCCGCATTAATAGCGCCTACCGTTCGGCGGCAGTTAACCGCATGGTAAACGGCGAAAAGACCAGCCACCACCTTAAAGGGATGGCGGCGGACTGCGACCACTGGCGGGATAACGAAGACCTTTATAACTGGATAAAGAATAACTGCAAGTATACGCAGCTCATTTGGGAGGGTTCCGACAGCAAGGGCAAACCTAAATGGGTACACGTGAGTTACGACCCTAACGACTTAAAATGTGAGAACCTACGCGCTATTTTTATTGGTAAGCGCGTGCGTTATATCCAGCTGTAAGGTACAGAGGGAAGTAACCACGCAGCGAGATACTGTCATTATTACGCAGCGCGTGGAGGTAACAGATACCCTTCTACTGCGCGACACTCTTACCGTTATAAAAGACCGGCTGCGCATACAAATCCGACGTTTACCTGGTGATACAGTCGTAATACATGGAGAATGCGCGCCGGACACGGTAACAGTAAGAACGACCCACGTAGAGTACAACACCGAAAAGCTGGAAAGGCAGCGACAATTTACGGGCGCATTTTTCTTGCTGGCCCTGGTGTTATTTATTCTCTTACTCCTTAAAAGATGATACGCCAGGTTCACCGTAATAGCCACGTCGTAGACGCAAAGAACAAAGTAAAAATACTTCTTATAAGCGACCTTCATTGGGATAACCCCAAATGCCATAGGGAAACCCTTAAACGGCATCTAGACTGGGCAGTAAAAGAAGGGGCTTTAATAGCCGTTAACGGCGACTTCTTTTGTCTTATGCAAGGCAAGTACGACCCCAGGGGAAGTAAGAAGGATATACGACCCGAACACAACAAGGCGAACTACCTAGACGCGGTTATAGAAGACGCGGTAGACTGGTTTGGCCCTTACGCTAACCATTTGCAGTTTATAGGGTACGGGAACCACGAAACGAACATTTTAAAGCGCCTAGAAACCGACCCTTTGCGCCGCTTTGTAGACCTATTTAACTACACGTATAAGCCAGTTAAGCCCTTGTGGCTGGGTGGGTATGGCGGGTGGCTTAACGTACAGTTTAAACCTACAAAAACGCGCAGTAAGAGTTACCGTATACACTATTTCCATGGTAACGGAGGGGGCGGAATTGTAACCAAAGGAGTAATACAAAACCAGCGCCGGGATGCTATGACCGAAGGCGCTAACTGCATATGGATGGGCCACGTACATGAACTGTACACCATGGTAGTAACGAAGCACACAATCGACAAAAACTTTATGCCGCAGCTTATGGACGTACTACACGTTCGTACCGCAGCGTATAAAGAAGAGTACGACGGAGGCTTTGGGGGCTGGCACATCGAACGAGGCGCACCGCCCAAACCTATTGGCGCAGTCATGCTAGAAATAGGCGTAAACCACAGTAACGAACTTTACGCTATTCCGACTACTATCACGGATAAAACGCACTAAAAGCATGATTTTGGGGTAATTACTTTTTTTATACCTTGGGGGTATGGAAAAAGGACTGTTTAACCCCGACACGGCACCCCGCTACATAGTCTATACGGTTATGTTTGCAATGTGCCTAGCCGCTTTAGCTGCACCCTTTGCAGTTATGGCGGTATTTACCGCCCTGGTAGGATGACCGTTTTAGAGGAAACCCAGGCAAAACTAGCACTAGCAGCAATAAAGCTAGAGAAGCTACACGACGACTATAAAGTAGTCAACCCGGAGAACATTTACTGGCTACTCCGTATGAAAAGAGCGCTAACAATGTTGCGCGAAGCAAGCTTTAAGCTTATGGAATTAGAAAGTATTGAACTACCAAGCAATGAAAACTAGCACTATTACCGCCGTAAAAGGTAACGGCACATGGGAAGGCCCACACGGGCTACTTTATTCGTATGAGGTTACACTAGCCAACGGTGATAACATCCTATTAAACGCAAAGAGTAACAATGCGTTTATGACTGGCGACGAATTGAACTACGAGCTAACCGGCAAGACCGACCGTAACCAAACGCCATACGCGAAGAAAGTAAACCCGCAGTTTACCGCTAACCGCGCACCAGCTGCACCGTCTTACGGTGGAGGCGACGACCGTAACAAGGCCATAGAAGTACAAATGGCTTTTAAATGCGCTATGGAGTACCTAGTAAGCAAGAACGAGAATATCGGTAATATAGAAGAATATGCCAAGTTTATCTACGAAAGAGTACAAGACGGTAAGCGAAATTTTTAACCGCTTAATGTTTTGGGAAGAGCAAATACGCAAGGGCTACGAAAGTGGTACCATGGAAGACCGTAGCCGCTATTACTCGCAACACGTAGTAATATTGGACTTAAAGGGCTTTATTACTCGTAAGCTGGAGGAAGAATGAATGTTAAACAAAAGGGAAACCGTTTTGAACTGGCCGTAGCGCGAATGCTGCGGCCGTTCTTTCCCGAAGTAGGGACGGCAAGAAACCACGATAGGGAACTAGATAACCAAAAGGTAGACCTAGTTAATACGTACCCTTTCCTCATTCAATGCAAACACGTAGAACGTGGACTAGATCCTTTTAAGGTACTCGAAGAGATGCCCGACTGGGATTACCAGTACAAAGTACTGTTATGGAAGAAGAACCGCAGAAAGACCCTAGTAGTTATGGAATGGGACGACGCGGAAGAGATTTTAGCAATGATTAAACGCGAAACCCTTTAAGACCAAAGATTAAGGCGATGCGGCTCAAAGTGTAAAGTAAATGAGCCACAAAGTGTAAAATAAGCCTTTAACGATGGGATTTAACACCAAAGAGAAATGAAAAACAAAATGGCAAAATTTAAGAAAGGCGACCGAGTTCGCTACATTAGAGAAGTTGGAGATGATGGTGTCGTGTCTGGAAGTTTGGGTACTGTAGATG
>Ga0208805_1000593_pt1 | contig 10325 bp, 10 predicted proteins | sample Colrivmet1553A02_FD_187659 | JGI IMG/M metagenome (GOLD analysis project Ga0208805, IMG submission 187659) | Estuarine microbial communities from the Columbia River estuary - metaG 1553A-02 (SPAdes) (version 2) | ecosystem: Environmental > Aquatic > Marine > Intertidal zone > Estuary | place... | reverse complement strand
CGTCAGGGTTATTGACGATGGAACGAACTAGAAACTGGAGGGTCGCCTGCAACATAACTATTCGGCCTTTGGCTCTTCAGCGGCAGCTTCTTCAGCAGGTGCCTCTTCAGCAGGTGCCTCTTCAGCTACTGCATCCGCTGCTGGAGCTTCCTCGGCTGCTGGAGCTTCTGCTGCTGGAGCTTCCTCGGTCGCTGGAGCTGCCTCTGCAGCAGGTGCTGCCTTCTCTGCAGGTGCCTCTTCGGCTGGAGCCTTCTTCTCTACCTTTGGCAGAAGCACTGACTTCTTCTTGCTGTCAGGAGTGAAAGGAACCTTCTCTGGCTGTGGCTTGATGGTGTTGACCTTCTCGCCCTTTTCGTTAGCGATGTCGCCAGACAGGGTAAGTAGGACCTTGGCCTGCTCGGTTGGCTGAGCGCCAACAGAAAGCCAGTACTGTGCTCTTTCCGAGCTAATCTCAATAATCGATGGGTCGTTGGTTGGAACATAACGACCGATCTCCTCGATGACTCGACCGTTTCGGTGAGTACGAGAGTCGGCTACCACAATGCGGTAGTGCGGGGTGCGCTTTTTTCCAATGCGCTGAAGGCGGATCTTTACGGCCACAATTCTCCTGTGAGTTGCTGGGGCGAGTTTCCACCGTGAGCGTGGGGTTACACTCGGAGGTTTCTCAAGGTTTTTCGATTACGCCCAGATAGAGGGTCGAGACGCTCGAAGTAGTCAAGTCTGCCAGAAAACCGCAGCTTTTGCTAGTTCTGTATGCCAAATGCGCTGCCTGATTTTGTTTCTGGCTCCGCATTGAAGCTCAACCCTTGATTTTCAGCAGCCCGCTTGGCCGGATTTCCGGACTTGGAGCCCTTCTTTTTCTTGTCCTTCTTTTTTCCGCCAATGTAACCGCCGCCAACGCCGCCGCCCATTTGGACGGGGTTGGTGCCCGGGATATTTGGCATCCCACCCTTGGACATGGTCTTCATGACCTTTGCAGCCTGCTCGAAGCGATTGACCAGCTGATTGACTTCATTGACGCTGGTTCCAGAGCCCCTGGCAATTCGGAGCCGTCGAGAGCCATTCAGGACCTTGGGCATGTTGCGCTCAACCGGGGTCATCGAGCGAATTATGGCTTCAGTGCGTGAAATTTCAGACTCATCAAAGTCTTCAAGCTGTTGCTTCATCTTTCCGGCACCAGGAAGCATGCCGAGCAAGTTTTTCATGTTGCCCATCTTGCGAAGCTGCTGCATCTGCTCCAAAAAGTCCTGCAGAGTGAACTCTTCGTTGGCTATCTTGTCAGCAAGCTTCTGTGACTCTTCCTGGTCAAAAGTGCGTTGAGCCTGTTCGATCAGGCTGATGACGTCACCCATATCGAGGATTCGACTCGCCATCCGATCTGGATAGAACGGTTCGAACGCATCCAAGCCTTCTCCGGTGGAGCTAAACAGAATCGGTGCTCCGGTCACATTGGCAACCGAGAGCGCGGCACCTCCGCGCGAATCTCCGTCAAGCTTGGTCAAGACCACGCCCGTTACTCCCACGCCATCCTTGAACGCCTTGGCAACGTTCACCGCATCCTGACCGAGCATGGAGTCCACCACAAACAGAACCTCATCAGGACTAACGGCATCACGAATGCCGATTGCCTGCTGCATCATCTCTTCATCGACACCTAGGCGTCCCGCGGTGTCGACGATGACGACCGAAAATTGCGACTTTTTAGCGTGAGCAATGGCCTTTTTGGCAACGTCAACCGGATCGCCGACCCCGTTACCAGGTTCCGGTGAGAACACTGGGACGCCGACTTTTTCACCAAGCACCTGCAACTGAGTTACGGCATTTGGTCGCTGCAGGTCGGCAGCAACCAAAATTGGAGTTTGGTTTTGATCCTTTAGCCACTTGGCCAGCTTGCCGGCAAGCGTTGTTTTACCGGACCCCTGCAATCCGGCGAGCATGATCACCGTCGGCGGAGATTTTGCAAACTGCAGTTTGTGGTTTTCGGAGCCCAGAATCTTAGTCAATTCCTCATTGACAATCTGCACCACCTGCTGAGCGGGGTTCAGCGCCTTAGACACCTCGTCGCCGAGGGCGCGCTCACGAATGGCCGCGATGAAGTCCTTTACGACCTCGAGCGCCACATCGGCCTCCAGCAAAGCCCTGCGGATGTCCCTCAGGGTTGCATCGATGTCGCTATCGGACAGCCTGCCCTTGCCGCGCAGGTTCTTAAACGTGTCAGATAAGCGATCCGATAAATTGCCGAACAATCAAACTCCTATTTTTTTGCGACCAGGCCCTTGGCAAATTCCTCCGGAGAGAAAAATGCAAAGTCATTGACCTGCTCGCCCACACCAACGAGCTTAATTGGCAAATCAAGCTCTTTCTGCAATGCATAGAGAATTCCTCCCTTTGCAGTGCCGTCCAACTTGGTCATAACTATTCCGGTGACCTCTGCAACCTCAGCGAACGCCTTTGCCTGACTCATCGCATTCTGCCCGTTGGTCGCATCGATTACTAGCAAGACCTCGGAGATTTTCGCCTGCTTTTCAACAGCTCGGCGAATTTTGCCAAGCTCATCCATCAGGTCCTTCTTATTCTGCAGTCTGCCGGCGGTGTCGATGATTGCGATGTCTGCCTCGGCTTGGATCGCCAGTTCAACTGTTTGGTAAGCGACCGCTGCTGGATCAGCGCCTTCCTTAGCAGGCTTCACTAGCCGCGCTCCGGCTCGTTCGGCCCAGGTTGCAAGCTGCTCAACGGCGGCTGCACGGAAGGTGTCAGCGGCGCCCAGCACAACTTCCCAGTCACCATCTTTGAGCCACCTGGCCAACTTGCCGATCGTGGTGGTCTTTCCGGCCCCGTTGACTCCAACGACCAGAATCACATACGGAAGCTTGCCGTCATCTAGGTTCAAAGAAGAGTCGTTTCTGCTCAATCTTTCAACGAGCAGGTCCTTCAAAAGCAGGCGCAGCTCAGCATCTGAGGTTGCCCCCTGCTTTTGAGCTACCGACTTCAACTGATTTGTAATTTCTTCGGCCGTCTCAACCCCGAAGTCCGCAAGGATCAAAATGTCCTCCAGGTCATCAACATCGAAATTTTCACTAAACAGAGATCTGATGCCGGTTCCGAGCGAGCGCTTTGGAAGCTCAACCGCGACCAACTCTGGCTCCACCTCAGCCACTGGCACTCTGGCAGACTCCGGAGCTTTCGCCTCTGGTTCTGGTTCTGGCTCCGGTTCTGGTTCTGCCGCCTCCACATGAACCTCTGGCTCTGGTAAAGCTACTTCTGCTGGCTCAACCGGTTTCACCGGCGACTCAATGACTGTCGAAGGAGCCTGCTCGGCGACGAGTTCCGGCTCAGCCTGGGTTGTGGACTCTTGTTTTGAGGTCCGGAGGCGTTTTAGGAACTTAAACATCAGCTGGCTGCCTCTAGCTTTTGACCAACCACCTGGGTAATGCCGTCTTGCCTCATGGAAACCCCATAGAGCGCATCGGCGATTTCCATGGTGCGCTTTTGGTGGGTCACGACTATCAACTGAGAGCTCTCACGAAGCGACTTAATAACTTCCAAGAGTCGTCCTAGGTTGGAGTCATCTAGGGCTGCCTCAACTTCATCGAGCACATAGAACGGACTTGGACGAGCTTTGAAGATAGAAATCAATAGCGCGACCGCAGCCAATGAACGCTCACCACCTGAGAGCAAAGACATTCTCTCGATTCGCTTACCGACCGGCTTCACTGAAACTTCAATGCCGGTCTCGAGCAGATTGTCAGAGTCGGTCAGGCTCAATGAGCCAGTTCCGCCCGGGAACAGCACTGGGAAAATCTTCTCGAATTCTTTCTTGGTGTCCTCGAAGGCAGCGTCGAAGATGTGCTGCATTTTTCCGTCTAGGTCTCTGATGATTCCAGCCAAGTCTGCCCTGGCGTCAGTAAGGTCCCCAAGCTGATCGGTTAGGTACTTGTGTCGCTCTTCAAGAGCCGAGAACTCTTCCAGTGCCAGCGGGTTGAATGCGCCCAGCTGACTTAGCTTGGTTTCTGCTTGGCGCAGCGACCGCTGCAAATCTTCTCTGGTTTCGTTGATTTCGAGCTGTTCACCTAGGAGTTCTTCGACCGTGAGTGACAGCTCGGCCTCGACTCGCTCAGTGAGGTTGGCGAGACTGATTTTTAGCTCGTGGTTTTGCAATTCGACCTCGTGCACTGAGGCAGTCAGGGTTGAGTAGCGCTGCTCCAGCTCAACTGCCTGAGACCTCAGCGTCGCTAAGCGCTCGGTGCGCTGACTCCGCTTGGCCTCGAGGTCCCTCAGGGTTACTCGAACCGATCCTGCAAGCGTCTCTGTCAACTTGATCACAGCTGGCAGCTTTTCAAGAGCGTCCTTAGCCGATTGAAGCTCAGCCTGCCTGGATTTCATGGCCTCCTTGGTGCGCTCCAGGCTGGCTTTTGCCTCCGCCCGCCTGCCTTTAAGAACCGCGACAGATTTGTCGGTGGCCAGCTTGCGCTCGGACAGGGTGCCGCTTTGAATGCGAACCTCGAGCTCCTGCTGACGCGCCCGATCTAGGCTCTCAGCTAGCTCCGAACGTCGTGTAGCTGAAACCTCTACCGTTTCGGGCTCCGGCATCGCACTGAGTTCTTGCGTCAGCCTCTCAAGCTCGGTTGCTGCTGCCAGCTCCTGAGCGTCGAGCGCCTCCCGCTCGACTTCGAATCGAGCAATTTCGGCTTTAGCTGATTCAACCTGCGCAATCAGGCGACCAGCGCGCTCCGCGCTGGCGGCCAATAGTGCATCGTGCTGCTGCAGTTCGGCAAGGCTTGTTTTCACAACCTCGCTCACTGAGCCTGAGCTTGCTTCAGCGCTGGCCAACTTCTGGGTCAGCTTCTCAATCTCCCGGGCAAGCTTTTCAATCGCTTTCGCAGCAACATCTCGCTCAGCGCTGAGCTCAAGTTTTGACGGCTGCTTTTGACCACCACCAAGGATCGAATACTCCGAGAGCAAATCCCCGTCAGTTGTAATCACTGTGATCTTTGGGTTCTTTGCCAGCGCTGCCTCGGCCTCATCCAGACTCTTTGCCACATGGAAGTTTGCAAGCAGCGCCAGCACTGAAGCTGGTGCCTGCACCAGGGTGCTGGCGTTTGGAAGCCCGGCGACACTGGCTGCTTCGCCCTTGCTGGCTGCGCCACCTGTTACCAGGAACTCAGCTCGGCCCATTTCCTTGGTCTTTAGAAACCTAATTCCCTGAATTGCCTGAGCCCTAGTCTCAACTGCAACCGCATCTGAAAGTGCACCAAGAGCCACTGAAATTGCTCTTTCATATCCCGTTTCAATGCTGATGCTCTTGGCAAGCAGTCCCTTGATGCCGGCAAGCTTTGCCTTGATGATCTCGTCCCCACCATCGGCTTGCTCAAGAGTCAAACCAAGCGCTACATGCCGCGCTGCCAGCGAATCTCGCTCGCGCTCTGCATCGTGGAGCTCCTGCCTGGCCTGGTCAACCAACTTGCGAGCCGAAGCTTCGGCTTGCTGCGACTTTTCATATTTCTGCCGCAGTCCATCGTCTGAGGTTGAAAGGTTGCCCTGGGTCATTGCCTGCTGCTGCGACTCAATTTCAGAAATGCGGGCTTGAGCCTCAGTAATGCTGCCGGCAAGCTTCTCGCGCTGCTGACCCATGGACTCGATGCGTGATTGCTGAAGGTTGATCTCCCCCTGCAATTGATTACGACTGTTGGTTTTTGCCTCGAGCTCCGCCCGCTGACGGATCACGTTTGCGTCAAAGCTGTTTAGTTCTTCTGATGCTTGCTGCCGTTGTGCTTCTAGCTGGCCCAGGTTTTCGATACTCAGGCGAATTTGCTGATCAATCTCGGTCGCCTCAGCCTCAACCAGCAACAGCTCAGCGGTCAGCTGGCTGATCTCTTCATCCGATTGCTCGGACTTGGCATCCTGCAGCAAGCTAATTCGCTGCGAGGCTAGATTTTGGAGGTTTCGAAGTCGCTGCTCGGCTGCCTCAAATGCAAAGAGCGTGTTCCGAGCCTGGTCAAATTCCTGCGAGCTGAGCTCGGACTCAATTTCCTGAATTCCGGTTCTGGTTGCACCTAGCTGCTGAAGGGCATAGGAAGCCTCTGCTTTGCGCTCATTTTCAGACTTTGAGGCGTTCTCTAACTGGACTTGAAGTTCGGTTATTTGAAGAGTGAGCAGCTTGGACTTTGTCTCTCTAGCGAGCGCCGCAATTTCTTGAGCACTTCTCGCTACCTCTGCCTGACGTCCAAGCGGTTTTAGATTGCGTCTAATTTCGGCAATCAGATCCTGAAGTCTGGTCAGGTTCGACTTCATCGCCTCTAGCTTGCGCTCGGTCTTTTCCTTGCGCCTGCGATATTTCAAGATGCCGGCTGCTTCTTCGATAAATGCTCTACGTTCGACTGGCGTTGCCTTCAGAACAGTGTCTAGCTGACCCTGTCCAACAATCACGTGCATTTCTCTGCCAAGCCCGGTGTCACTTAGAAGTTCTTGAACGTCCAATAGCCTGCAGGGCTCTTGGTTTATTGAGTACTCGGAGGCACCGTTGCGAAACAGCACTCGAGAGATGGTTACCTCTGAGTACTCAATCGGCAGTGCGCCATCGCTGTTGTCAATGGTGAGAGAAACCTCGGCTCGACCAAGAGGAGCTTTGGTTGAGGTGCCCGCAAAGATGACGTCTTCCATCTTGCCGCCACGCAAGGTTTTAGCGCCCTGCTCTCCCATGACCCAGGCAAGCGCGTCAACTACGTTTGATTTGCCGGATCCGTTTGGCCCAACCACGCAGGTAATTCCAGGCTCAAGCACGATGGTGGTCGCCTGGGCAAAAGATTTAAAGCCCTTCAGGGTGATGCTTTTTAGATGCAAGCCTTCCACCCCTCTCAAGTATTCATAAAGCCTAGCCGAGCATGAAGCCTAGCCCTTTTAGTTTCGCCATAAACAAAGCTTTTTGACCACGCCAGACCCGATGCACAATGCCATAGGTTCTAAGCTTCTAGAGATGCAAGCCAAGGGATCGAAGTTGACGAGGAGCCTGAGCGTTCTGCTGCTCGCGCCTCTGACTGCGGTCTTTGGAACCATCGTTCATCAGAGCAGCCAGTTCGGCATCCCACTGGGCCTAGCGATCAGTCTGACGGTCGTGCTGCTGGTTTCAATTCAAATAAGGCGGCGCAGTGGCTTTAGGTCTCCAGGTGTGGTCTTTGCGGCAGTGTTGGGAATCTGCATCTGGCTCTTTAGTCAGGATTTGACCGGCGACAAAATGATCCCAGCCACCACACTCGGGTATGCGTGGTCATATGGATCCATAGCTACTGCGGTGTTGGTGGCAATCTGGCCAAGACTCACACGCAGTCAGTGGAAAAAAGCGGTCAACTAACGCTTTAGCTTTTGGCAGTTAGGGCAGAAGTGGCTACCGCGATTAGCCCAGGCTTCGCGCTTGATTTCAACTCCGCACCTTTGACACGGCTTTCCCTGCTGCCCATAAGCGTTCAGTTCCTGCTCGAAATAACCGGCCTTGCCATTGACGTTTTTGTATTGCTCATCGAAGGAGGTGCCGCCCTGTATTACCGACTTCTGAAGCACGTCTTTGGCAATCGCAACTAACTCCAAGAGCTTTGGTCCACTAATGGATCCAGCCGGCTGGTCGTAATGGATTTTGGCTCGCCACAAAGACTCATCGGCGTATATGTTGCCTATTCCGCTCAGCAAATTCTGGTCAAGCAGGATCTTCTTAATCCCTGCTGAGCGCTGTTTGATTTTTGCCACGACGGCTTTATCGTCAAACAGCGGGTCGAGAAGGTCTCTGGATATGTGAGCAACTGGCGCCGGAATGCTGGCGTCTACGGCAGCCTCTGGGCTAAACCCGCCGGGCCCGCCATCTGAAGTTGGAACCAAATCCTCGATTGCCAGCGAACCAAAAATCCGCTGATCAACAAACCGCAGTTCCAGCTGATCGCCCTGGGAAGTTTTGGTGTGGATCACAATCCGGGTCTGCTTATCTTCCGGGTGGCCTGATGAACGCAACAGCATTTGCCCACTCATGCCGAGGTGCCCCACCAACGCCCTGGAGTCTGAAAGTGGCAGCCAGAGAAACTTGCCGCGCCGCACTACAGCTTGGAGCTGTTGACCTACAAGTTCATCGACGAAGTGCTTCGGGCCAAGCAGGTGCCGCTTTAGCGAACGCTGGTCATTGATTGAGACCTCGTGGACTAAAGCACCTATGAGTCTTGTGGCCAAACCGGCTCGCACCGTTTCAACCTCAGGTAATTCCGGCATCTATTTTTTCCGAAGCGATCTAAGAGCCGCTATTGCGGCTTCGGTCTCGGCGCTGCGCTTGGTTCTGCCGCTGCCCTGCCCAAGCAGCTGTTCACCTGAGAAACAGTTGGCCATGTAAATTCGCTCGTGCTCCGGGCCTGTTGCAGAAATTTGATAAGAAATTGGCGGGCGATTCATTTTTTGCAGCTTTTCACCCAGCGTGGTTTTTGGATCACTGGCTTCTCTAACCGCGTCCGGATCATCCAGCATTGGGATTATGAATTTGTGAACAATCTCGAATGCAGCTTCCAGTCCTTGAGAAAGGTAGGCGGCTCCCAAAACAGCTTCGAACGCGTCGGCCAGAACATTGACCTTGGTCCTGCCTTCGGTTTGCTCCTCGCCTTTGCCAAGCCGCAGATAGTTCCCTAGCTCAATCTGATTTGCGGCGGCAGCCAGCGCATTGGCAGATACAACTGCATTTTTTAGCTTTGTCAGCTCCCCTTCATTTAGCTCCGGGTGAGCCGAGTAGACGAACGAGGCAACAAGAAAGCCTAAAACGGAGTCGCCCAAGAATTCCAGGCGTTCATTATCGTCAAGCCCATTTTCATAGGCGAATGAAGAGTGTGTGAGAGCGAGTTCTAATAACTCGGTATCAATCTCGATGCCGAGCGTTTGTGACAGCTCGTCAAGATTCATCTACTTAGGCGTCTGCTACCTTGCGGCCCTTGTATTCCATGTAAAGCTCGGTGCCGACAGAGTCGGTTACGACCTTGGCACGGTGAGGCAAGCTGTAAGTGGTCTCGCCATTCTCAACGGTCTTCACCAAGGTGATAGGTGCTGCCTTCCACTGTGAACGACGTGAACGTGTGTTTGATCGAGAGGTGCGACGCTTTGGTACTGGCATCTTTAGTCTTCCTTACTAGCTAAACCTTGTAATGCACTGAAGCGCGGATCAACCGGCTTTTCGTGACTGTGCTCTGTGTTCTCATCCAACCTAATCCCACACTCCGAACACAAACCAAGGCAATCCTTGGAGCAAACGGGTTGGAAGGGCAGATTCAAGACTACAGAATCAATGAGGACTTGTTCAAGATCAACATGTTCGTTAATCACTTCCAGATCTTCATCCGACTGAGAAGAATAGGCGAAAAGTTCCTGAAAATCTACCTCAACCTCAAGACTCATTGAATCTAGGCACCTGGAACATTGTGTTTCCGCGGTTGCAAACACCTCTCCGGTAACCAGCACACCCTCGTGAACCGACTCCAAGCGAAGGCTAATTTCGGTGGTCGCGCCAGCAGGCACAGCAACCACCTCGGTCCCAATCGCTTCGTCCAAGACGTGGTCAAATTCGACCTCTCGCATTTGACCTGGACGGTTCATTAGGTCGTGGACAGAAACTAATAAGCTCATCGTTTTTCCTCTTGCATCATTTTCAAAACACTTTCGGGGACGTAGCCAGAAACATCTCCCCCGAGTTCAAATACCTGTCGCACCAGCGATGACGACACGAAACCATGCTGGATTGCCGCTGGCATAAACACGGTTTCAATGCCGCCAAGGTCTCGGTTGACCTCAGCCATTGGCAACTCGTAGTCGATATCTGCCGAGTTTCTGAATCCCTTGATGATTGCGGTGGCGCCGAGCTTAGTTGCGGCATCAACCAGCAGGCCATGGTCCACCGCTACGACCTCGACGTTCGCCAAGCCAGCTTCTTGGACAGCAGTCATGGCCGCCTGCAGCCGCTTATCTTGATTGAAAAATGGTTTTTTTGATGGATTGTGAACTACCGCCAAAATAACGCGGTCAAACAGCGAAGAACCGCGTCCAAGCACCGAAAGGTGCCCGAGGGTCAACGGATCGAAGGATCCGGGATAAATAGCGATTTTGCTCACACCACTAGGTTAGCTGCGAGCCAACCTATCTGCATCTTGGATTTCCAAAACCTTTTGCAGGTTCTGAGACAGGCCATCGCTAAGCAGGGACTGTGCCAGCGGTCGTGCTTGCTGGATTAGCTCGGCGTCCCTAACCACCCTCAGCAGCCGAAGCGATGATCTGATTCCGGACTGCTGACTGCCCAACACATCGCCCTCACCACG
>Ga0208805_1000566_pt1 | contig 10570 bp, 7 predicted proteins | sample Colrivmet1553A02_FD_187659 | JGI IMG/M metagenome (GOLD analysis project Ga0208805, IMG submission 187659) | Estuarine microbial communities from the Columbia River estuary - metaG 1553A-02 (SPAdes) (version 2) | ecosystem: Environmental > Aquatic > Marine > Intertidal zone > Estuary | place... | reverse complement strand
ACGTGGCAATTCAACTTGATCAAGTAAATCTTCAATTTTGTGTGCCAAATCAGCACCCTTTGCTAATCCTGCTAAGAATATAGGTTCACCAATTGATTCACCGATAGGCAAACGTGGGTTAAGGGACGAGGCAGGGTCTTGGAAAACAATTCCGGTGTGGCGACGAATTGTGAAAAGCTCCTTTTGAGTTGCATGGCTAATGTCTTTGCCAACAATTTCAAGTGAGCCTTCCTTGATAGGAAGCAATCCAATGGATGCACGGCCAACAGTAGTTTTACCTGAACCAGATTCACCCACAAGACCAACGATTTCACCTGGGTAAATCTCAAGGTTGAAGTTCTTAACGGCAACAAATGCTGGGATGCGACCACGCTTTGGATATTCAATGGTGACATTTTCTAACTTCAAAACTGGTGCTGGCTTAGCGCTCTCCTTATAAGGAAGTTCACGCTTTTTAGTAGAGCCAAGTACTGGAACAGCTCCAAGAAGCTGTTTCGTATATGGATGTTGCGGCTTATTAAAGATTTGTTCCGCAGATCCATGTTCAACAGTGACCGCATCCTTCATAACAAGGATTTCATCAGCCATATCTGCAACCACTCCCATGTCATGGGTGATCAATAAAATCGCAGAGTTAAGGCGTCCCTTAAGATCGCGCATCAAGTCAAGGATTTCAGCCTGAACTGTCACATCCAGCGCTGTAGTTGGCTCATCAGCAACTAGAAGTCCTGGGTCGCAAGCAAGTGCCTGAGCAATCATTGCGCGCTGGCGCTGTCCACCTGAGAGTTGGTGAGGGTACTTATCAATGGACTTCTCAGGATTAGGAATGTCCACCATTTTTATCAGTTCAATTGCACGGGCGCGTGCCTCTTTAGGGCCCATGTCAAAGTGATTGCGAAGTGTCTCAATGATCTGAAATCCAATTGTGTAAACAGGATTAAGGGCCGACATTGGCTCCTGGAATATATAGGCGACCTCTTTGCCTCGATACTGGTGCATCGTCTGTGGAGAGGCATTGAGCATCTCTACGCCTTTAACCAAAATGCTTCCAGACATTCGAGCATTACTAGCCAATAAATTCATTAACCCAAGTGCTGTTGTTGACTTACCTGAGCCCGATTCACCAACAATGGCTAGAACCTTTCCAGCTTCGAGTTCAAAGTTCATATCGATAGCAGCTGGATACCAGACGCCATCTACCCAAAAATCAACGCTGTAATTTTTAACTTTCAATACTGGATTAGACATAGGAAACCTCCACATTGCATGACAAGATAGAACCGTGAATAACAGAGAATTTTTCAGACCTCGTGGAAGTCTTGTTATGGCCTACATCTCCTACTTGCTGGTGATTGGCTACAACCTTCAGACTGTTCTGGCCAGCGGTTTGAGAGCCTCCATCACAACAATTACTTGGAGCGCTTTGATTGCAGCAGGTATCTACCTGTTGCTGCATAAACCAAGTGTTGAGATTTTTGATGAGGGCGTCAGGATTCATAACCCCTTCACCACGGTAACCGTCGGATGGCAGCATGTTGATGTCGTTGAAGCTAAATACAGTGCGTTCTTGCAGCTCAACAGTGGAGAGAAAATCACCATTTGGTCGGCTCAAGCTCCTGGTCGTTACCACTCGCGAACTGTGCACTCCAGTGAGGTTAAAGGCCTTAATCTCACCTCCATTATCCGTCCCGGTGAATCTCCTAGAACCGATTCTGGTGTTGTGACCTACCTTTGTAGAACTAGATTGAAATCTTTTCGAGATGCGAGTAGAGATGATGGTCTCCAGTTTAGTGTTCGCAGAGATTCCACTGTCATCGCAATTGGAATATGCAACCTTCTTTTGATTGCCGTACTTTATATCTTGCATATTTAAGATTTCGCTTTCATTGCCACGCGCGCACTCTGTCGATCTTTGCGTGTGATACGACGACGCTGACGTGGATCGAAGGCATCTCTTAAACCATCGCCTATAAAGTTGATACACAAAGCGATAGTGATAATGAATAATCCTGGATACCAGAAGAGCCACGGGCGAGTTGTAAAAGACTCCTGGTACTGGCTAATTAGGGATCCGAGTGAAACATCGGGAGATACCACACCAAAGCCAAGATAGCTAAGTGCGGTCTCAAGCAAGATGGCTCCAGACATCAAGAGAGTTACAGAAACGATGATGATACCGACGGCGTTAGGCAAGATGTGCTTAAAAATGATTCTTCGATTTGAAGCTCCTGCCACACGTGCGGCATCGACAAACTCTCTTTCACGGAGAGTCAGGAACTCTCCACGAACTAGACGAGACAACCCTGTCCAGGCAAATAAGCCTAGATAAAATGCTAGAAATGCAACTCCGAGATTTCCAAAGTGGAAGCCGATAACAGATCCAATAATAATTGAAGGAACTGTAATGATGAAGTCGGTAATGCGCATCAAGACAGAGTCAACTATTCCGCGATAGAAGCCTGAGATAGCTCCAATAACAGTTCCGATCACTCCTCCGATGAGGCCGATGATGACGGTGACCATTAATGATCGCTGAGCACCACGCATTACAAGGGCAAAATAATCTCGTCCAATGTCATCTTGACCAAATGGGTGTTCACCGAGTTGGACTCCGCTTCCGCCGAGCCATGTTGGTCGAAGGCTCATTGTTGGGCAGCCAACTAATCCATCTGCGCAACCTTCTAGCGCAAAGTCCGGAAGATCTTCAATAGTGTATTTCCACCAACCAGGATAAGTCCAAGGTCCAATCTTTAACTTTAGCGCTGAAAAGACAAAAAGGACGATTGATGTGAGAACGAAGATTGCAATCATCGCACCTTTGTGTTGAAGAAATCTCTTTCTAACAATCTGACCTTGGCTCAAACCCTCAGTCTCTTTGTTAACGATGGATCCATCTGTGTTAACTTCAAATTCTGGTTTCTTCTTACGCAAGATCATTCGCCTGCTCCTACTCTAATTCGCGGATCCATCACTGAATACAAAAGATCTGCAACCAAGTTGGCGAGTAGGGCCAAGGTTGCAGTCAAGAAGAACACACCCATCAAGAGATTGAGGTCAAATGTGTTGATAGCTTTGTTGAAAAGAGTTCCCATACCCGTCCAACCAAAAACACGCTCAGTAATAATGGCACCGCCGAGAATTCCGGCAAAGTCACTGACAATAATAGTTGTAATTGGAATCATGGTATTTCTGAAGGCGTGACGCATGATCACGGTTCTCTCATTTAATCCCTTGGCACGAGCTGTGCGAATGTAATCCTGGTTAAGAACTTCAAGCATTGTTCCGCGGGAGAAACGGATATAGCCAGCGAGATAGCTGTTAGTGCAATTGTTGGAAGTACCAAGTGCATTAATACGTCTAACAGGCTAATCCAATAATCACCAGCCTCTAGAAGTGAGTTGGTTTGCCCAACTGTAGGAACTGGTCGACCATTGACGGCATCTGAATTAAAATATGGCTCCCATGTATGCATTAACTTATCGAGAATCATCAATAGTCCGGTGAGGATTCCAGTTAAAACAGCCGTACGAATAACTGGTCCGCGGTCAACTTTTGCAAAGTAAATTGAAGCAACAACTGCAAATCCAATTGTAAGAAGCAAGAGACCAAAAATAATAAGTGGCTGCTTCTCTTGGTTAAATAACCATTGCACTGGATAATATGAAATCAATCCCATAACTGACATGGAGAGCGCTGCGCGTAAAGATTGCTTGTGAGAAAGCCCGACTGAAAGCTGTGTCACTAACACAGCGGCTCCAACGGATGCGAAAAAGAATCCGATAGGGCCAAGACGAGGTTGTAAGAACCAGTTAAGTTGCAACAGGAGAAGTAAAACAACAACAGTTGAGGCAGCAGCGATTCCAAAAACTTTCCAGAATTTCTTTCTATCGCCTCCGACTGCCGAGGCAAGTATCAAAGCAACAACAGCGGCAATAATCATCATGGCTCTAGGTGCAATGGTTGGACTGGCAAGCCAATTATTAAACTCAATGGCCATAAATTGCTTGAGAAGAACTGCAACCCAAAAAATAGGTAAAGAGAATAGTAAAAACGATACGAAAGTCATTGAGTAATCAAACTTTGAATATTGACGAAGTGCAGTCACAATTCCGATTGAGATTCCAAGTATTATTGCGACGATTACGGCTGTAATCACGAGCCGGACCGTCGTAGGGATTGCTTCGAAGACCGCAACATTTACGGGCTCAGAACTTCGGGTTTCTCCTAAGCTGAAGTTACCGACGAATAAACCGAGAACACCTTTGAGCCAATAGAAATATCTCAGTGGTGGTGGCACATCAAGCTGAAGTGAGCGAGTGAGAGCTGCGATTTGGGCTGGAGCTTCAGGATCGGTGCTTGTGCGTAATTCTCCGATGGGATCACCCGAAAGGGCAGCTAAGTTATATAGCAAGAAGCTAGAACCAAAGAGGATCACTCCTAAGGTGCCCAATCGGCGCATAATAAATGCAAACATTACTTAAAACTCCTTCAGCTGTTCTTCTCTGATCCCAAAGTTCGAGGCTATTAACAATTGATGCAACCTAACAGTAAAAGGCTCAGATGACACCGTTTCTTGGGTGCCATCTGAGCCATTTTTACTTCTTGTACCGCATATTCCTAAGTTAGAAGTTGCCTTCTAATTAGTACTTCCACTCCCAGAAGTTCCAAAGTCCATTTGGAGATAGTGGTGATGGATCGATGCCCTTTAGGTTTTCATTATAGGCAATTACTCCAGGCCACTGGAAGATTGGAAGAGACACAGCATCTTCTGCCATGATCTTCTCAATCGCCAAGTAACGTGAGTAGCGCTCGGAATCAGTGTAATTACCAACTTCAAGCTCATCAATGATTGCATCAACCTTAGGGTTGTTGTAACCAGTATCTGATGCAGTTGACTTGTATGAAGAGAAGTTACCTACCTGAGTAAGTGATGTCTTTACCCATGCATAGAACTGCGCATCATAAGCACTGTCTGCAAGGTATGCAGACCAACCTGATGTAGGAGTTACGTTTACATCAAAGCCAGCTTCGGCAAGTTCTGCCTTAACAAGAGCTGCCTCAGCTGCACGACGAGTGTTGCTTGGAGCACCCCACAGCATCTTGACCTTGACTGATCCGCTGCCAGCTTTTGCATCTGGGTAGTGCTTCTTTACCAAGGCAAGAGCCTTAGCTGTGCGCTGCGCTTGTGTGCCATCTGTGTACATATCCATACCAGAGTTAGCAATCATCTTTGCGTAGTTTGGCTCAGATGGGAAGTACTGAAGTGAGTTCATCACAACAGCCTTTGAGTTAACTGGCTTCACAATCTTATCGATGATCTCTTGACGTGGGTATGCAAGTAGGAATGCCTGGCGAAGATCTTTTGCCTTCTGTGAAGTTCCAGCGAATGGACCTTCGTACTTGACCTTTGCGCCATCTGCTGTACCTGATCGAACTTCAACGTGCTCGTATACGGCCTGAGTTGAACCATCGATCTTAATTCCGCTGATCTTCTTCAACGCAGCAACTGAATCTGCTGTTGCTACAGCGTCATAGTAATCAACTTCCTTGTTTGCAAGTGCCTGTGCAGCAGCAGTTGGATCTGGAATTGTTACGAAAACAATCTTTTCGATTCCGCTCATTGCAGGACCTGAGTTGTAACGAGGATTGAGCTTCAATGTAACGCGCTGATCCTTGACTACAGACTCGACCGTCATCGCACCGTTACCAACTAGAAGTAGAGGATTAGTTTTTGAGTCAATTTCCTTGAGGTTGTAACCAGTTGACCAAACTTTACCAATTTTACTTAGTAGCGCTGTGTCCTTTGCGTTAAACGCTGAAAGGAACTTGTTCTTTAGCGCCACGTTGTGTGGGTATGTACCAATCTTCTTCTCACCGTTTGCAAGTGCAACTAGTGTGTGGACTGGTGAAACACCTGGTGCATATAGCTCCCAGTCTGGGAAGTACTTTGTGTACTCAATAACTACAGATTGACGATCTGGTGCAAGAGTGATGCTCTTGTTGAGCGCGTCATAAGTTCCGCTATATCCGAGTGAGTCAAATGTTGGCTTCTTCTGCAAGTCATCTGGATCGCCAAGTCCTGCTGCGATTGAGTACTTGTTTGATGAAAGAACGTGAGTCAGAAGTAGATCTACACCAGTAATTGGTGTTCCATCTGACCAAACACGGCCCTTGTTCACGGTGTACTTAACCTTGAATGTAGGTGTACGGCTAATAATCTTGTAAGAACCAAACGTTGTGTTTGGAACTAGGACTGGCTTGTTGTCATAGTAGTTAAATCCGATGCCAGTCATATAAGCAACGTTTGAGTTAAGAACTAAGTTGTGATCTGGTGTGCTTGAGTTCAAAGATGTGAATACGTTTGAATCAACGATTACAACTGTTGAACGTGTTGCAGCCTGAGCTGGTGTGAGCAGTGAAACTGCCAACGCCGCTGATGCTGCAGCTGCGAGCGCAAACTTTGCGCTACGTGTGAACTTCATAGATCCTCCTTGAGGGATAAGTAAAAGCGTCTGTGGAGAGTCGACCTGCCCCATAGGCGCTTTTGGTGAAGTGAGTCTGCCCGAATTGAGCCTATTAGCGCAACAGGGCAAATGGCTTGGCTGAGCGTGGGATTTGTAACGATGTTCGTAATAAAAGAGGTCCACACATCTATTGAGGGGTGATTTTTAGCCGGCTTTGCGAGCTGCCTCGATTTTGGCAGTAGTTAGCCGAGGGGCAGCCAAGGCCCACAACAGCAGACCCAGAACCACCCCAAATAAATAGGGAGCGCGCAGAGCGTTTTCTCGCGAGAGCACGAGGGTTAGTGCACTGACTAAGCCTCCCCCTACAAACATCCCAATGGGAATCGAACCCCAGGCAAAGAATCTATAGACGCTATTTACTCGTCCTAACAAATGAGAAGGGATGATGCTTTGGCGAAGTGAGACCGTGATCGTGTTCCACAAAATCGCAAAGAAGGATTCAAAAACAACCACAACCCAGACCACTTGCCATGTTGTTGTTAAGGCGACGACCAATGAACCGATGGGTCCGGCGGCAAGAGTCATAGCAAGGCATGGACCGCTTCCAAACTTTGCTGAGACTTTTGGCGCCAGTAACCCTCCAAAAGTTCCGCCCACCGCGCCCGCTGTTCCTAAGACAGCAAAAGTGAACACGGAAGTCTGCAAAACCTCTTGGGCAAACAAAATAAAGGTTGCTCCAATCATGGTGCCCAGACCATTCATTGATCCCAAAATTATTGCCATGGGGCGAAGTAATGGATGGGCCCATAACCACACATAACCTTCTTTAATCTCTGCCTTAAAATTTATCTTCTCTCGTGGCTTGTCATCAGCAACTGGTTTGAACGTGCCTTTAAGTGCGGCAATAAGTGCAACTGCAAAAAAGAATGAGACTGCGTCAAAGAAAAATGGGATAAAGATTGCAATACCTATCAATAGTGAGCCTAGAGGAGGCCCAATAAAGCTATTAGTTAAGGACTCCGCCGACCACATGCGCCCGTTGGCTTTTTCCAGGTTTTCTTTATCAACAACCGATGGCATCAATGTCTGGGCACTGTTATCGCGCAAAACCTCAGCTAAACCAAAGAGAAAAGCGGTAATGAGTAAGGTGAAGTAAATCGGCCAATTAGTCTCTAGGTTTGTAATGGTAGTTAATTCATCAAGTGCTGGAAATGAATCTTTATTGAAGAAAACTACAAGCCCCACAAAAACAGTCAATAGACCCCGGATGAAATCCATTGCCACAATGAGCTTTCTGCGATCAAAGCGATCAGTTAGAACTCCGGCATGTAATGTGAAAATCAACCACGGCAAACGTGATGCAAAGCCTGCAGCGGCAATCAAAATAGGTGAGCGAGTAACAGCCGATGCCAGCCATGGATAAGCAACCATAGAAACACCATCACCAAGGTTAGAAATAGCCGTTGCAGTCCATAGTTTCCAATATGAAGACCCGAGCTTTTTACTCATTGTTTAGCGCCTCTTTTGCTGTGCTTTCACCAACATGAAGAAGAAACTTCAGTGAAAGAAGTGCAATCACTGTTGCAATTGCACCGCCAATTAATAGCGGAAGGCGTAGTCCACCTTTAGCAATAAAGCCACCAAGTAAAGATCCAAAGGGCATTAATCCCCACACCAATGTGCGCCTAGTTCCATGTATGCGTCCAAAGAGATGGCCCGGAATAACGCTTTGATAGGTGGCCATGAGAAGAATATTCCAGTTGGTTATTGTGAAAGAGGCAATGAAAGCTAGAGCAATATAGACGTAGATATTGGGTGATAAACCTTGAAGAAGTATGAGAAGAGAGCTTAGAAAAATGCAAACAGCCATCACTCTGCTGCGACCAAATTTAGTAGAGAGCTTGGGTGCTAATAGCGCTCCAATAATTGCTCCGGATCCTTGAATAGTTAAAGCTAACCCAAAGAAGGCAGGTTTGAGATTTAACTCATTTAAGATAAATAAAATAATGGTGGATGTGGACATGGAATAACACACACCAATACTTGCAGTTGTTACAACAAGTCTGAGTAATGGTTTGTTGTTATAGAGATAATGAATTCCAAATCTCATATCCTCTACAAAATCTGGTTTCTTTTCGGCGCTTTCTTCAATGCGTATATCTTGCAAGAACTTAACCGGAATAGATGCAGCCAAGGCTGCAGCAACTAAAAATCCAATGCTGTTGATGACAAAGGGCAGATAAATGGCCACTGCATAGAGAAAGCCACTGAGCGGAGTTCCGATAAATCCTTGAACTACAGTTTCTGAGATTTGAAATCTGGAATTGCCTTTTTCATACTCACTCTTATCTAGTATCTGTGGAATCAGAGACTGCGAAGTGATATCTGCTGTTACTTCACAGATTCCAATCAGAAAAGTTGCTAGAAGTAATATGTAAATTGTGATCGTATCCGTTGCAATGGAGAGCGCAATGAGAGCAGCAATCACAAATCTGGCGGCATTAGCTCCGGCTAATAGGAATCTGCGATCAACGCGATCAACGATTGCTCCAATAGGAATGGCAAATAGGAGCCAAGGCAGCATGACCAAGGCACTAATTGCTGAGATTAGGACTGGGTTCTTAGTGAGCGTAACCGCTAATAATGGAGCCGCTGCGATTAATACTCCGTCTGCCAGGTTCGTCAGCAAACTGGCGCCCCACATGCGATTAAATGCCGGCCCCAGGGATTTCATGCGCGCCAGCCTAGTGGGGGAAACTAAATAAGTAAGAGCTTTTTACCCTTTTCGACTGCGCTTTGACGTCCATCTACCTCTAACTTTCGATAAGTGTTGCGCAGATGTGTCTTCATAGTGTTTTGTGAAATATGCAAAGTCTTAGCAATTGCAGAAATTGGATTACCTGTAGTCAAGTGCTTAAGGATTTCTAGTTCACGTTGAGTGAGCTTTTCTTCTAACTCGCCAGAGTCTGTATTGATGGTGTGAAGTCGTTCAGTCATGGCTTGAACTAACCCTTCCATATAGATCGTTGGCTTTGCCGCTGCAGCTTTAACAATGAGTGAATACATGCCACCCTGTCGGATGAAATACTCGTGATAACCATTTTCAGCACCCAGTGCTAGAGCCTTATTCAGAGATTTGAGCGCCACATTTTCATGATCTAAATTGATACTCACTTCTGATAACCACTTATTGATCTTCTCTCGCACTGTTCTCTCTGGCAGCGCATCAATTAGTGAAACAAGCTTTTTTGGGTCTTTGGAGAATTGAATATTTCCTTCAATTTGGCGCACTAATTCGATTTTTGGCATTCGCTTAACAAGCTCATCTGCCCGTGACCAATCCTTTGTGGTAAGGCGTAAGAAAACCTCGCTCATATCAATTATCCAACTCAATTGATTTGGCGTGTGAAGTTTTGCTAAAAATGCACGTTGCTTAGTTATTGCTTCAGATCCGGTGGAAATCGCGCCTTGACTTATTTGAATTCGGATTAACGTGCCTTCGGCCATGAGAAACCATGGCCATATTTCCCATCGGGAAGCCTCACTCATCAAGGCATTGAGTGTCTCAATGCAGTTATCTAAATCAGATGCTTCTAGCTGTGCGCGAGCCAATACCAACATGGCATCTAGAGGTCCATTGATACCGACATAACCAAATTCTTTAGCCTGAGATATTGCAATTTGTGAGATCTCAGCTGCTTGGAAATATCGACCCTCTGAATAAAGGACCATGGACTGTATGCAAGCAAGTTGATAAGAATTTAACTGATGATTGCCATCTCCGGGTAGCGACTTTGCTTGTGAATAAGTCTCTGCCAATAACGAGAAATCATCATAGAGAAATGCTTGGCGCGCTCGAAGTCTCAAAAGTGCAAGCAGGTCAGATGAATCCAAAGCATCATCAGTTTCAAGTTTGGAAATTGCTATTTCTAAAGACTGTTTCGTTCGCTCAAAATCTCCTCGAGCAAAATGGATATTGGCTTTAACCATCGCACTTAGACGATGGAGGAATTTTCCATCTGGGGATAGTCCAGCAATATATTCCAGTTCTGAAGCAAGAGCTTCGGCACTTTGAAATTCCGAGCTCACAAGGTGGCCAACAACTC
>Ga0208805_1000553_pt1 | contig 10770 bp, 9 predicted proteins | sample Colrivmet1553A02_FD_187659 | JGI IMG/M metagenome (GOLD analysis project Ga0208805, IMG submission 187659) | Estuarine microbial communities from the Columbia River estuary - metaG 1553A-02 (SPAdes) (version 2) | ecosystem: Environmental > Aquatic > Marine > Intertidal zone > Estuary | place... | reverse complement strand
TACTTAAGTTATACATCATTTACGGTTTCATCGAATTTCACCTTTGTATTCGTAATTAGCTTGTCGGTGTCTTCTATAACTTGCTCGTACTTGTCAGTGAGACGGTTGGCCATTTCGTCAAACTCTTGTTTTAGACTGGTTGTTAAATCTTCTCCTTTTTTGGCAATTTTTTTCCTTGTTTTAGAACCTTTATTTGGGGCGAATAAAATTCCTAACGCGGCTCCGGCTGCAAGGCCAGCTAATAAACCTAATGCTAATTTTCCTGTACTCATGATTTTTTTATTTTATACGGTTAAATGTATTTGTTTGCTGATATTATACGACGTCTTAAAGCAATACTAATGAGTGAGTAAATTATGCTTTCTTTATTGCAAGTAAAAAATCAGGTTGCTAACCAATTATTACTACTGTAATAAGTTGAGTTTTTTTCTCATCTTTAATTATCGTTTAATACAGCATTTTGTATGGTGTAAAGGTGATATGATATCACCCTTAATGTATTACATAATTGAGGAAAAGAGTTGTATTATTCCCGTTTTCAAGTATTGGATAGGGTGTATGGCCACATTTTTATTATTACAACTTATCGTTTTTTTGATTGCAAAAAAAATACATTATTTGAGCTGTGATACCAACTTACTTGTGGCTCATTAAAAAGGGAATGCCTTATGTTTTTACTAAATGGTAGAAGTAAACTAGGTCAGATTATCTGACACTAGCTCTAAGAAGCCTGTCGTTTATAGCTCGGCCAATGCCTTCATTTTTGCATCTTTCAGCCAAAATAAACTCACTGTTATCCTCATCAGCTAAATGCATTGTTTCAAAAAGATTATTGGCTATTTCACTTAAATTATAATCGCTCGAAAGCAGGTAAGGAATTTGATTTTCTGTTGTTTCTATTTTATTAAAGAGCAACACAGAAACTTTTTCGGTTTGGTATCTTAGTAAAGCATCCTGCATGTCATCCACCAAAAAAAGTGGTTTTTGAGTAGCATAGTGTTTTTTTAGTTGCCCAGGGGCCGTTATTTTTTCATCTGCTTGGGTACACACATTTACGCCAAGTTCTGCTTCAATTTGTTCTTTGCTGATGCCGCCTTCTCTAAGCAAGGTGACTTGGTTTTCTATTACCGAAACAATGGTGCTTTCAACACCCACATCACATTTTCCACCATCTAAAATGTAGCTAACAGTATCTCCAAGACTTTGGTCTACGCGTCTAGCATTAGTTGGGCTTACGGTGTTAGAAATATTGGCACTAGGAGCAGCGAGTGGAAAGTTTAATAAACTGAGTAGCTTCAGGGTAAGTGGGTGCTTAGGAACACGCAAAGCTACATTGGGCAACCCGGCTGTCACTAAATCTGGTACAGCATCATTTTTTGGCATTAAAATAGTCAATGAACCTGGCCAAAATGCTTCTGCTAATTGTCGCGCAAGCGGAGAAAATTCAGTTACATATTTTAATACTTCATCTGTGTTAGCTATGTGTACTATTAGCGGATTAAAACTTGGCCGTTGCTTAGCGTTATATATTTTAGAAACAGCAGAAGCGTCTAAAGCATTTGCTGCTAATCCATAAACGGTCTCTGTTGGGATAGCTACAAGTTCGCCTGCTAGCAGTAGATTAGCAGCTTTCGACACGTCAGTGCCTATCATTTTTTGTCTCTTGCCAGGTCAAACTTTTCAATTTTGTTGTAAAGATGACTTCGTTGTATGTCAATTTCAGTAGCTGTTTTAGCTACGTTCCAATTGTTCTTCTTTAGCTTGGCATCGATAAACATTTTTTCTGCATAATCTTTGAACTCTTGGAATTTTGAGAATTCATTAATAGCATCCATTGTGCCTGGTTTTTTCTTACCATTGTTTGCATAGAGCTGCACATTCTCTTCTGTAATTTTATGATCACATAAGATAATTAAACGCTCAACAATATTCCTTAATTCTCTAATATTTCCACTCCAATAGATGTTTTTAAGCGCATCGATAGCTCCTGCCGTGAATTGTTTTTTATGGATGCCGTTATCCTCGCAAATCTCTTCCATAAATTTCTCAGCAAGAGATGGGATATCTGTTACACGCTCATTAAGTGAAGGAACGTGGATTACAATCACAGAAATACGATGATATAAATCTTCTCTAAAATTTCCATCCGCAATTTCTTGCATTAAATCTTTGTTTGTAGCTGCGATAATTCTAACGTTTACATCGATATCTTTTTCGCCACCAACACGGCTAACCTTGTTTTCTTGAAGCGCTCTTAATACTTTAGCTTGTGCTGAAAGGCTCATGTCTCCAATTTCGTCTAAAAATAAGGTTCCGCCATTCGCTTTTTCAAATTTGCCTAGCTTTTGTTTAATTGCGGATGTAAAGGATCCTTTCTCATGGCCAAATAGTTCACTTTCTATTAGTTCGCCTGGTATAGCAGCACAGTTTACTTCGATTAAAGGTTTGTCTGCACGATTACTTTTTTCATGAATCCAACGTGCAACTAGCTCTTTGCCAGTTCCGTTTTCCCCTGTTATTAAAACCCTAGCATCCGTTGGAGCAACTTTTTCAATTGTCTTTTTAATTTTTTTAATGCTTGGAGAGTCCCCAACTATCTCTCTTGTTTTTGTGATTTGTCTTTTGAGAACCTTGGTCTCAATTACTAAACTATTTCTATCAACAGCATTTCTTACGGTGATAAGAAGCTTATTTAAATCAGGTGGTTTATTGATGAAATCAAATGCTCCTTTTTTAGTTGCTTCAACAGCTGTTTCAGTGGTACCGTGCCCTGAAATCATTATAAACGGTAGCTCAGGTGCAATTTCTTTTGCTTTTTCTAGCAGTTCTAAGCCATCTAGTTTAGGCATTTTAATGTCTGCTAAAACTGCATCATAGTTAAATTTTTTGATAAGACTAAGTGCTTTATCTCCATCTTCGGCCTCTTCTATTTTCGTATCCTTCATACTCTAAGATTTCTCTTAACGTTTCCCTGATGCTTTGTTCATCGTCTACAATTAGAATTCTTGCCATAACTTGATTTTTGTTAATAATTTTCGTGTTTCTTTAGTAAAAAATGCAAAACTATAAGCCGGGTTCTGTACCTCAACTTACATTGAAGTGCTTATCATTTATCTTAGCTACCTACCCTCTGAAGTTTCTAACCAAAGTTAGAATCGGACGAGCTGCCCTCAACCTACAGTTTACTTGGTATTACAACGTGTAAGGTTTGTACCAAACGAGTGTCACCACTCGAGCGCGTGAGCTCTTGCCTCACTTTTTCACCCTTACCAAATCAAAACAAGTTTTAATTTGGCGGTTATTTTCTGTTACCCTTTCTGTTACCAACGCATTTCTGCGTTAGTACCCTTTGTTTCCAAAGGTACACTGCCCTATGTTGCCCGGACTTTCCTCCCCCTGCTTTCGCAGACAGCGATAAGCCGTTTTGCACTACAAATGTATAGTTTTTTAAACGCTTTGAACTAATGCGTCTTATTCACCTGATATAAACAAATAATATTCAAGAAGCCCTAGTTTTACTAATTCTGTAGAAGTATAAATACAGGTAAATGGTCACTGTAACCATTTAGATATGTATTTCCGCCGTATGTTCTAAGTGGGTAGCCTTCATATTTTCCGGTCTGCAACATCCATGTTTCAGATTTAATAGTAGCACTGTTATTTTTGAAATGTATAGCGTTGGTGTCCGATAGTAATGTGGAGGAAACCATAATTTGATCCAACATATCCCAAGAATCTCTGTAAAGATAGCTTCCTTTCCCTGCCTTTTCTATATCACAGAAGGCATTGAAAAATTGACCTTTAGCAGTATTACTTTGGTTGCAACTTACATCAAGTACCTCAGCTATACTTTTATCGCTAGGCTCGTCATTAAAATCTCCCATTACAATTATTTTGGCATTGGGCTCTGTTTTTAGAATGCTGACTTTTATGTTATTCAATGTTGTAGCCGCGGCTATTCTTTTAGATTCTGATGCTTCTGATCCTCCACCTCTGCTTGGCCAATGATTAATGATGAAGTGTAGGGTCTCTCCATTAATTACTTTGCCTTGTACATGTAAAATATCTCGCGTTAGGTCTTTGCAATAGCTTAAGTCAGGCTGATGAGCGGTAAAATGTTCTACGGTGAATATTGATTTTTTGTAAATAAATCCAACATCTATACCGCGTTCATCCGGCGAATCTATGTGCACAATAGCGTAGTTTTCCTTCTTTAAACTAGGTTGAGCTATAAGATCTTCTAAAACCTTTTTATTTTCTACTTCACAAACACCCAGAAAAGTAGGAGCCCCTCCATTAGCTAACTCACCTATGACTTTGGCTAAATTTTTAAGTTTGTTGGTATATCCAACCTGGTCCCATTTCTTTTCGCCTTCTGGAGTGAAAGGTTCATTTATAGAGCTAGAATCGGGCTCTGTGTCGAATAGGTTTTCTAAATTATAAAAAGCTACAGATGCTGTTTTAAGCTCTTTTTCGTTACAAGATAAAACAATTGTTAAAATCAAAATAAAATACCATTTCATTAGGTCAAAATTAGCTCATTTGAATAAGTGTCTATGATTAAAAGTATTCCACAGTTAGAGTGGGAATATGTTTTTTGCATTAAAAAGGAGATTAAGGATTAAACAAACGTTTTTTGCAGTTACAATAAACGTAATGACTTTAATAAAATCAATTTCGGGGATAAGAGGAACAATAGGCGGAAAAGAAGATGAATCGCTTACACCTATCGACGTTGTGAAGTATACAACTGCATTTGCTGATGTAATAATAACTGGAGAAAATAAAAGAGTAGTGGTAGGTCGAGATGCTCGCTTATCTGGCCAAATGGTAAATCAGCTTGTTTGTGGAACTTTAATAAGCAAGGGTATAGAAGTGATTGATTTAGATTTATCTACAACACCAACTGTCGAAATGGCTGTTGTAAATGAAAACGCGGCAGGTGGTATCATACTTACCGCTAGCCACAATCCAAAACAATGGAATGCTTTGAAGTTGCTTAATTCTGAGGGAGAATTTATTTCGTCTGAGTTAGGAGAAGAAATAATACGCCGGGTTCAGGAGTCGGAATTTAGCTATAATGAAATTGACAGTATTGGAAGTTACCAGCTTAAAGAGGGTTATATAGAATGGCACATTGACGAGATCTTAAAACTTAGCATGGTGGATGTAGAGGCTATTAAAAACAGGAACTTTACTGTTGCCGTGGATGCGGTTAACTCAACTGGAGGAATTGCAGTTCCTATGCTTCTTAAAAAACTGGGAGTACAAAATGTGATTGAACTTTATTGCGACCCAACAGGTCATTTTCCGCATAATCCGGAGCCTTTACCTGAACATCTTAAAGATTTATCGGAAGCGGTAGTAAAAAACAAAGCAGATCTAGGAATAACAGTAGATCCAGATGTAGATAGACTTGCATTTGTGAGTGAGAATGGAGATATGTTTGGTGAGGAGTATACATTAGTGGCTGTTGCAGATTATGTGCTTAGTCAACAAAAAGGGAATACGGTGTCTAACTTATCAAGTACGCGTGCACTGAAGGTGGTTACCGAAAAATATGGCCAGTCGTATGCATCAAGTGCTGTTGGTGAGGTAAATGTAGTTAAGATGATGAAGGAAACCAATGCGATTATTGGTGGAGAAGGTAACGGTGGCATTATTTTGCCAGAGTTGCATTACGGTAGAGACGCTTTAGTGGGTATCGCCTTGTTTTTAAGTCATTTAGCCAAATGTGGTAAACCTATGAGTCACCTTAAGGCAAGTTATCCTCCGTTTATTATAAGTAAAAATAAAATTGAACTTACACCTGATATTGATGTCGATAATATTTTAATTCAGCTTCAGGAAAAGTATAAAAAACAACCCATTAATACCATTGATGGAGTTAAAATCGAATTTGATGAAGAGTGGGTTCACTTACGTAAATCAAACACCGAACCTATTGTGCGTATTTATGCAGAAGGTAGTACTCAATCTGTGGCAGATAGCTTGGCAAATAAAATCAAGCGAGACATTAAAGAAATGATTTCTTAAGTCGCAACGGATTCCATTTCTTTACTCGGCGGAAATCTTAATGTCATTTTTTAAGCGTCAAAACATATAGTTATTTGTACCATAAGTCAAATTATTACATTTGTTTAAAATTACAATTTTGAGGCTTATAAAAGAACGTATTCTTCTTACTTTATGCAGCATTTTATTGGTGTTTGTTTCCAATGGCCAATCTTATTTTGCGAATGGGAATGCACGTTCTATAGGTGGAACTTGTTATCAGCTAACTTCGGCTGCCAATTGGCAATTGGGTTCAGTTTGGTATGCTGATAAATTGGATTTAGCAAAGGATTTTGACCTGGAATTTGAATTGAATTTTGGCAACAATAACGACAATGGTGCCGATGGAATCGTATTCGTTATGCAAACAGTGGGAACAAAAGCCATAGGTGCATCGGGAGCAGGTATAGGCTTCGAAGGCTTTTCGCCTAGTTTTGGGATTGAATTTGATACTTGGCAAAATACCAATTTTGATGATATGGCGAGCGACCATATTGCTATGTTTAAAAATGGAAGTGTAGATCATAAAAGCTCAAATAGTTTAGTAGCTGCTACGACTGCCATTCCGGGTGGTGCAAACATAGAAGATGGTAAAAATCACTTGGTTAGAATAACTTGGGATTTTTCAGATAAACGAATTCAGGTTTATTTTGACTGTGTTTTACGTCAAACTGCCGTTATAGACATTCAGAACAGAATTTTTTCGGGGAATAATCTTGTTTATTGGGGATTCACCTCTGCAACAGGTGGGTCTAACAATGCGCACTTAGCTTGTTTGAGTGATGATATTATTGTGCAAGATACTTTCGCACTCTGTAAAGGGGAAACGGTATTGCTCAACGCCAGAGAGAGTAAGAATAATAGTTACGTCTGGACACCCAATCTTTATTTGGATGATGGAACTATCAAGAATCCGGTATGCTCATCTGTGGTTCCGATAACCTATTTTGTACAATACACAGATCGATGTGGAAATCAGTTGCGGGACACTGTTGACGTAGTTATTGATCAACCTTTTGTTATGGACGAGGGCAAAGACAGTTTGTTGTGTGATGGTGCAAAGTATTTGTTTAACTTAACCAATGCCTATGATTCGGTTTTATGGCAAAATGGAAATCGTTCATCTTATAAGTTCTGGGATAGATCCGGATATTACACCTTAAGAGCTTGGAAAGGAGTTTGTTATGACGACGATTCTTTTAATATTACTACGAACGAAAGTCCGACTATTGCGATTTCTGGCAAAAATATTTTTTGCGAGGGAGATTCTGTGGAGTTAAGTGTAACGGCTACTCCAATTGATGCTGTTTTTACCTGGATGAACGGGAGCAAGGCGTCAACTTATTTTTATGATAAAAGTGAAATAGTTTCTGCAAAAGCAACTAATGAGTGCGGCTCTGTAGAAGATTTTTATGGTATCCGGGAAGTAATACTCCCAGATATAAATCTAGGTAAAGATACACTCAATTGTAAAGGTGATTCCTTGTTGTTAGATCCTAAGATTGCAGGACCTTATACGTACAGATGGAATACTTCAGCTAATAGCTCTACTCTAAAAGTAGGTGCAGGGGGCACTTATTGGCTTGAGGTTTCGGAGTTAGATCTTTGTTATGCATCTGATACCATTAATGTTATCGAAATTAATAAACCGCAACTTGGATCTCTTAGTGATATAATACTTTGCAAGAATGAGTTGATAGAGATAGCCATTGATAATAAATATGGGATGGTATTATGGAATAATAATGTAGAGGGAGAACGTTATTCACTGCTGAATTATCAAGGAAAATTATCTGTAAAATCCTCCAATGAATGCGGTACTGACAGTAATGAAATCGAGGTGAGTTTAATAGATTGTTATTGTAATCTTCTATTCCCTAATGCAATAACTCCTAACGCAGATCAACTTAATGATCAATTTAGGCCCACGGTAGATTGTCCCAAACTAAGAGATTTTACGATGAGTGTATATAATAGATGGGGAGAGCTACTTTTTACGAGTACCGACGTGAATAAGACATGGGATGGTTCATATCAAGATATCATGGTTATGAATGGAGTTTACTATTGGATCGCGGTATGGAGTGGAATAGAAAACGGTCAAATAGAAAGAAAAGCTGACAAGGGCATCTTACATGTTATCCGATAGACATATCGGTTCCTAGCAGAGGACATTAAGCAAATAAAAGGAAGTGATTATTCAAGTAGTATAAAACAGCCTAAGTTCAATGAAATCCTTTTGTGTTGTAGTTTTTTTTATAGTAATGAGAGGACATAGATTTAGGGTCTACGAGTAAAAAGAGATAATAAAAATAAAGCCTTTTGCATATGCAAAAGGCTTTATTTTTATTGTAAGAAAATATTCTAAAGAACTAGTCTTCAGCGCTCACTTCAGCAGCCTTTGGGGCTTTTGCAGGTTTTGCGTTCAAAGAAGATAGTACATCCATTACATCTCCTACAACTACGCCAGACTCCGCTTTGAATGGAGACGGAACCGATAACTTAGTTCTAAGTCTTTTTATAGTTGCTACTCTGACTTTCGCCACAGTTTTATTTTTTCTTCCTTTTCGTTCTAATCTTGTTACTCCCATACCTAAAATTTTTTGCAAAAGTAATACTTTTACGCTCTCAAAATAGTTATGATTAGAAAATTTTTATTTGATGGCATTCCTTCTTTTTTTTATCAGTATGATACAGAGACACCATTTGTAAGATGCACTATGTGTGAGACTTCACTTGTATTAGCAAACACCTATATTGTAGAGAAGGTTTTTAAGCAAAATAAATACCTTAAGGTGTCAGAGATAGTTTATGAATATGCTATTTGCTTGGAATGTGCTGGAGCGGCAGGAGATGAAATTAGCCAAGAAAGTCGACAAGCAATTACTAATGTTTTTAATGCACATAGAGATCATTTGACAATGAAGCTTGACTATTTACACAGTACAGAAAAGTACAATCTCGAGAGTTGGTTGGAAAGATGCTCATTTACGGGTAAAGAAATTAGATTATGTAATGAGTATGCAGTGAGTTGTATAGTTGAAAACGGGAATATGGTTTTTGAACAAGGACCAATGGTAGTTTCAGATGAATTTATGGAAAAACTACAAGGAGTCCTTTCTGCAGAAACAAAACGTGCATTTGATAAAATACGAGACAAAGTTTTTGATGGTTCACCTTCTATAGAAGATATTATATTTTCACCAACGCCAGGGTTAATTTAACAGTATCTTAAAATAGCACAAAAAAAATCCGAGATGAATAATCATCTCGGATTTTTAATAGTAACAGACTATTTAAATTAGTCGATTACAGATATTTTTTTACTTGTTACTGCGTTTCCTGCTTTTACATTGTAAATGTACATCCCAGGAGTCAAGCCAGAGATGTTTGCATCTACTTTGTGCTCACCGCTGGTGTAATAACCGTCTACTACGTCCATTACTTTATTGCCTAAGATGTCGTATATAGCGATGCTTACGTCAGAAGCATTTACCAAATTGAAATCAGCCATAAGGTTTTCAGTTGTAGAAACTGGATTAGGGTATACACCAAAAGTGATGTTGTTATCTAATTTTTCAGTACCTAAAGTTTGGGTAGTGATGTGTACACCATAGTTTAGGTACTGATCACTGAAGTAAGCGTTTCCTGGTATACTATTTTCCCATCCATTGATGTTACCACCATAAATGTGCTCACTACCTACCCACCATGAGTTGTTGACATACTCTTTTTGTGCTATTTGCGTAGTTGAACCATTACTGTACAGTGAGTGTCCGAAGTAATTTAATTTTTTGGTAACGTTTGCACCATTTCTAGCTTCCATTGTATCTCCAAGGCTATAAGGAAGCATTGTTTTAAATGAGATCATAAAACCAAAAACGTTTTGACCAGTAAGAGATGGATCTGCAGGCATATTGAAATTAGCTGGAAGAGGTACTATTCTACCTTTTGAACCCCATCCTTGATCAGAAGGAGCAGAAGTCGAATCTGCATCTGTCAATGGAATATTCATGGTATAAGCAGCATTATTTGCACCCATTAAGCTTTTTGTGAAGTTTGTATTTTTCATAAAAGTCTCAGGATCAGCAGCATTAAAAGAACCCTTAACTAAGTTAGGGAATTTAAAAAACTGAACTACTAAAGTATCCACAACTTTAACTTTACCAGCACCTAGGTCGATTGAATCTACATATCTTACGTAAATGTAAGGAAAGTAAACAGAGTCAACTGTATAGGCATTGTATCTAGACAAGATAGTATTATCGTCAGATAACTCTAAGTTTGGATCGTTTGGAGTGAAAGCTGCGCCTACTGCGTGAGTGAACTGGAAATATGGATTGCCCGAAGCTGGAATGATCTTTACAACTGAATCTGGATATAAAAATCCTACATATCTATCTAAAGTAGTTAATTGACCTACAACATCTGCAGGGAATTTCCAATTTGCATAAAAAGCTTTTGCTTTGTTATTTGAGGTAGGATCTTGAGACATTGGTATCTCGTGTGCTCTTTCTCCTTTTACCTTAACCTGCTGTTGTGCAAAAGTAGGAGCCACTACTGCTGCTAGTAAAAAAGTAAATGCTAAACGTTGTAATGTTCTTTTCATTTGTTGTTCTGTTAATTTTTTTCAAAAGTAATTTATATTTCAAAATTAGGAAGTATAAATTATAAAATGTGTCACAGTAAAGCAACTTAAGCTAGGATATGTCGCCG
>Ga0208805_1000518_pt1 | contig 11251 bp, 9 predicted proteins | sample Colrivmet1553A02_FD_187659 | JGI IMG/M metagenome (GOLD analysis project Ga0208805, IMG submission 187659) | Estuarine microbial communities from the Columbia River estuary - metaG 1553A-02 (SPAdes) (version 2) | ecosystem: Environmental > Aquatic > Marine > Intertidal zone > Estuary | place... | reverse complement strand
ACGGCTTTGAAGCCAAAGATCTAGTAGGCGATTGAACTCATCTGGATGCTCCATCATGGGTGCGTGGCCGCACTTATCGATCCAAAATAACTCAGCATTAGGCATCAGGCGCTCAAATTCCTCAGCGACATTAGGAGGTGTTACCTTGTCGTTTTTACCCCAAATGATACAGGTGGGCATCAACATTTTTGGCAGATCTTGAGCCATATTGTGGCGGATAGCACTTTTAGCAATCGCCAAAGTTTTTACCAATTTCATGCGGTCGTTAACCGTTGCATAGACATCATCTACAATCTCTTTAGTGGCTACTGCCGGATCATAAAACACGTCTTGTGCTTTCTGTTTGATAAATTCATAATCTCCTCTTTTGGGATAACTATCACCCATCGCACTTTCATATAAACCAGAGCTTCCAGTAATCACCAGGCCTTTTACCATGCTTGGATGCATCTTTGAAAAAAGAAGACCTATGTGCCCCCCTAGTGAATTGCCGATTAAAATCACATTCGTTAGCCCTTTGTGGGTAAGAAATCCTTTCAAATAAGTAGCAAAACTTTTAACCGTAGTTTTTAATAGCGGCATGTCGTAGATCGGTAGTTCAGGTATGATTACCTGATATCCTTTCGGTGGGAAAAAATCAGTGACTCCTTGAAAATTGCTTAACCCCCCCATCAAACCGTGAAGGATCACTAAAGGCTGTCCCGTTCCAATTTCTAAGTAGGTGTATTTTCCGTCTTTGATCAGTTGATCTTTCATGTGATTGTTTCAAGCATTCGGGCAAATATAGTTATTCAGCACTACAAAACACATTTGGATACGATGGTGTTGTTAGATGCTAGATTCGATCCATGAAATGCTGAGGTACCCTCGTATTATTTAACAAACCATGATTCGGCAGAAAGTCTTGTGTGGTGGGTGATTGTCGTTTATTAGGTCAAAACTTATCAACAATGTGGTAAAAAGTGGTAAAATGTGGGAAAATTCGTCTTATTTTTGAAACATTAACCTATAGATAAGTTTTTGTGGTTCACCTGATTGGCTCATATGAATGCAAAGCGGACAGCAAGGGACGTGTTATGGTTCCTGCTGCTTTGAAAAAACAACTGGCGGCAACTGGCGGTCAGGAGTTTATTTTGAAGCGCGCTGTATTTCAGCCATGTTTGGAACTTTATCCTATGGGAGAATGGCAGGTGCTGATGGAAAAGATGAATCGAAAAAATCGATTCAAGCAGAAAAACAATGATTTTATCCGCAGGTTTACCGCTGGTGTTAAGGTGGTGGATATCGATGCGGTGGGTCGTCTGCTCATCCCCAAAAATTTAATGGGTATTGCCCAAATCGACAAAGAGGTCGTGCTCAGTTGTGCGATCAACATAGTTGAAATTTGGGACAAAACCCTATACGAGCAGGCGCTTAGTGAAGCAGCTCTGGATTTTGCACAATTGGCAGAAGAAGTAATGGGAGATGACGATGACCAGCTATCATAATCCGGTTTTGCTCGAAGAGTCCTTGGCGGGGCTTAACATCCACCCAGATGGCGTGTATGTGGACGCCACTTTTGGTGGTGGAGGGCATAGTCGCGCTATTTTGGAGCGACTTTCCGAACGAGGAAAATTATATGCCTTTGATCAAGATGAGGCCGCATGGCAAAATGAGATGGACGATCCGAGATTTGTCTTAATCCGAGAAAATTTTCAGTTTATGCAACAGTTTTTGCGGTTTCACGGTCAAAAACAAGTAGATGGTATTTTGGCTGACCTTGGAGTATCCTCTCATCAGTTTGATCAAGCAGAGCGAGGTTTTTCCACGCGATTTGAAGGTGTCTTGGATATGCGGATGAATCAAAAACAGTCGCTGACTGCTCGTGAAGTGGTTAATCGATATGGGGAAGAGGAACTGGCTCGAATATTTCATATCTATGGCGAACTGCGCCCCTCAAGGGCTATGGCCAAGGCGATTGTCGATGCGCGTTCAGTATCACCCATTGAGACGACCACTGCGCTTAATCAAGTGCTTAAGCCATTTTTAAATGGCTATTATGACCACAAAATATTGGCTCAAGTGTATCAAGCGATCCGTATTGAGGTCAATGCAGAGATGCAGGTGATTGAGTCGTTACTGACACAGGTGCCTTCTATGTTAAAACCGCATGGACGTTTGGTAGTTATCGCTTACCACTCATTGGAAGACCGTTTGGTGAAAAATTTTATTCGAGCCGGACGTTTTTCAGGTGAGCCTGAAAAAGACATGTACGGAAATACAGATGTTCCCTTAAAAAAGGTGGGTGGATTGGTGGTGCCCGCGCCCGCAGAAATTTCCCGTAACAACAGAGCCCGTTCTGCTAAAATGAGGATGGCTGAAAAAAAATGATATGAAGAAACACCTAAAATCATTGCTTCAAGGATCGTTTCTGATCAATGAAGACGCCCCCAAACATTGGCGAATGATTTTGTATCTCTTTTTTTTAGCCGGGTTGATGATCCTTTCTGCCCACCGCGCAGAAAGCAAAGTCTATGAAATTGCCCGTGTTAACGAAGAGGTTCAGGCCTTGAGAAATACCTACGCTAGTGTGCGAGCTCGCTTACAGCAGCAGCGACTCGAATCAAATATCAGAAAACAGGTAGAAGGGATTGGTTTGATGCCGCCCCAGTCACCACCAACCAAAATAATTGTTCAAAAAACTAAGTAACTATGGCACTCACGGAGAAAAACCTCTTGAGAAAACTGTACCTCATCGCATTTTTGCTTGCGATTTTTGGGGTGGCCGTGGTGGTGCGCATGTTTAAAATCCATTTTGTTGAGGGCCCTCAGCTGCGAGCGGAGGCAGCCGAGCGTACGGAACGCATGTTTACTATTGAGCCCAACAAAGGAAGTTTGTTTTCTCATGACGGTAGTCTATTGGCCACATCAGTCACCCAGTACGAGGTGCGTTGGGATGCGGTTTCTGTCAAATCGAAGGATTTTGAGGCCTTGGTGAAGCCGCTTTCTGATTCTCTTTCTATGATGCTTGGCAAGCCCTCAGCTTATTACGAGCAGTATTTGCGCCAAGCCAAGGCCAAGGATAATCGCTATACCATGATTGCGTCCAAATTGGATTATATCGACTTTAAACGCATGGAGTCATTTCCACTTTTTAGCAAAGGCCCGTTTAAGGGCGGCTTTATCAGTGTCCAAAAAACAGTTCGTGACCACCCCTTAGGAGACATTGCCAAGCGTATGGTAGGCTATGAAAAGGTGGACGAAAACGGGAAACTTAGAAGCATTGGCCTGGAAGGTGCGTTTAGTAAGTACCTCAATGGCGTAGCTGGGAAAAGATTAAAACAACGCATCGCTAAAGGCCAATGGAAACCTGTGGGGATGAATAACACCGTGGAGCCCCAAGATGGGTATGACGTAGTTTCTACCATTGATGTGGGGATTCAAGATATTGCCCACCACGCTTTACTGACCCAACTGGAAAAGTACAAAGCTGACCACGGTACCGTAGTGGTTATGGAGGTAGCCACAGGAGAAATCAAAGCTATGTCCAATTTAGGGGTCAATGCGGAAGGTCAATATTACGAGCGTCTCAATTATGCGGTTTCTGAATCCCACGAGCCAGGATCCACCTTTAAGGTCATGTCCTTGGTGGCCGCTTTGGAGGATAAATACGTGGACACGAACAGTATTGTAGATACCCAAAACGGATTATATAAGGTATATAATGGAATGGTGCGCGATTCGCATAAGGGGGGATATGGAAAAATTACCGTCTCCAAGGCCTTGATGGTTTCTTCAAATACTGCATTTGCCAAAATCATCAATGAGAATTATCGGGACAACCCCAAAAAGTTCGTCAACCGCTTGCGCAACATGAACTTGCACCAGCCTCTAGATCTCCCTATTGCGGGAGAGGGATTACCGGTGATTAGGTATCCAGGCGATAAAGGATGGTCTGGACTCTCACTGGCTTGGATGGCCTATGGGTATGAAGTGTCGCTTACACCTTTGCAGACCCTGACGTTTTACAACGCTATTGCCAACAACGGTGAAATGGTACGCCCTAGATTGATCAAAGAAATCCGCTCCTGGGATAAGGTAATCCAGCGTTTTGACAAAGAAGTGATCAACCCCTCCATATGCTCTGAAGAGACTTTAGGCAAGGTGAGGCAAATCCTATCGGACATCGTCAACAAAAAGGGGGGAACAGGTCGCGGTTTGTACGATCCTAATTTTTCCATGGCGGGTAAAACAGGAACCACGCAGAAAAACTATGCTTCAGGAGACAAAGACAAATTAAAGTACATCTCCACGTTTTCAGGATATTTTCCTGCAGACAACCCAAAGTATTCTTGTATTGTGGTCATTCATGAGCCCGATAAAGGGATTGGGTATTATGGTGCAGATGTTTCGGGACCGGTATTTAAAGCCATCGCCCAAAAAATCTATACCTCTAACCACAATGCTCAGTGGGTGGATGCTGAGTGGAAACCCAGCTCCAAGATTCAGGAACAAAAGGTTTCTTATGAATTGTTGACTAAAGGCCCCCTATTGGTGATGCCTGACTTGGATGGTTTGCCCGGTAGGGACGCTGTTGCCCTTTTGGAAAACAACGGGGTTTCCGTGCGCATCCAAGGAATGGGACAAGTAAAGGCCCAGTCATTGGTGCCCGGAACACCGCTGGTTAAAGGAACAACCGTACAATTGACATTGGAATGAAGGCGTTAAAAGATCTGCTTTTTGGGGTGCGTATAGATGAGGTAGCTGGATCTACACAGATTCAGGTGTCCAGTGTGGTGTTGGATTCTCGTCGTTCGGAGCCAGATAGTTTATTTGTCGCCGTGACGGGCGCCCAGGTCGACGGGCACGCGTTTATCGACAAAGCCATTGAACTGGGCGCCCGCTCAGTGGTTTGCGCCCGAATCCCAGAAAATCTGCAACCCGGCATAACCTATATCGCTGTTCCAGCACCAGAAGTTGCTCTGGGGGTAATCGCGGCTCATTTTTATGATCACCCATCAAAATCAGTCACTTTGGTGGGTACCACAGGAACGAATGGGAAAACCACGACCAGTAGTTTGCTGTACGCCCTGTACAGTGCGATGGGTTATGTCACTGGACTGATTTCAACGATCGAAATCCGTGTGGGGGAAGAGCGTTTCCCCACCATGAATACCACGCCAGACGCCCTGACGATTCAACGCTATCTAGCCATGATGCGCGATCGAGGCGCCTCCTATTGTTTTATGGAAGTGAGTTCACACGGTATTGCCCAGCACCGCATTGAGGGACTGGTATTTGCTGGAGCGGTGTTCACTAACCTAACTCATGACCACTTAGATTACCACCACACTTTTGCTGAATATCGAGATACCAAGAAAAGGCTGTTCGATGGATTACCTGCTCAAGCATGGGCCTTGGTCAATGCGGATGACAAAAACGGGTTGTATATGGCCCAAAATACCCAGGCCAAAGTGCGCACATATGCCTTGAAATCCATGGCGGATTATCGGGCTCAAATTCTTGAAAATCATTTTACCGGTTTACAGTTGCAGTTGGACGGACACGAATTTTGGAGTCCATTGGTTGGCGCATTTAACGCCTACAACTTATTGGCGATCTACGCTACGGCTATGCAGCTTGGGAGTAAGGCTGACGATGTGTTGCCGGCACTGAGTCAATTGGGGCATGTTCCGGGCAGGTTTCAATCGTTCCGAGCTCCTAATGGGGTGACCGTTGTGGTTGATTACGCCCATACTCCAGATGCATTAGAAAATGTGTTGGCCACTATCCAGGCGATTCGCACCAAAAATGAACAGTTGATTACCGTGGTTGGCTGTGGAGGAGATCGAGATACGACCAAAAGACCGATCATGGCTGCCTTGGCTGCCCAGGGCAGCGATCGAGCCATCTTTACGTCAGACAATCCCAGGACAGAAGACCCCAAAGCGATTTTAGATGCTATGGAAGCGGGTGTGCCTGCGGACAGAACCAATCGGTATTTGGTGATTGAAGACCGATTCCAAGCCATTAAGACCGCTGTTGCGATGGCGGCCCCCGACGACATTATCCTCATTGCAGGAAAAGGTCATGAAACCTATCAAGAAGTCAAGGGTGTACGCACCCCATTTGATGACATGGCCATCGCACAATCCTTATTGACCCCAAACCAACCAACACCATGATCTATTACCTGTTTGAGTATCTCCAAGCCCATTACGATTTTCCAGGCATAGGACTTTTTTCCTATTTGTCTTTTAGGGCCGCTTTATCGATCATTACCTCATTGCTGATCGCTAGTATTTTTGGTAAGAAAATTATTGCTGCATTAAAGCGCGCACAAATTGGAGAAAGCATCCGCGACTTGGGTCTGGAGGGACAGTCTCAAAAAGCAGGAACCCCTACCATGGGAGGTTTGATCATCATTTTGGCTACCCTGATACCGGTGCTTTTGTTTGCAAAAATAGCAGAGGTGTACATCATCCTCTTGATTGTAGCTACACTTTGGATGGGAACCATTGGTTTTATCGACGACTACATCAAGGTATTTAAAAAAGACAAGCAAGGCCTAAAAGGAAAGTTCAAAGTCTTGGGACAGGTGGGTCTGGGATTAATCGTCGGACTTACCCTGTATTTTCATCCTGAGGTGACCATGAGAACACACCTGAGCACCAGTGGGCAAATGGTGCAGACCGACGCCTACGAAACAGTCGTTGTGGAATCCAATGGGGATCAGGGCATCGCCCAAGCTACCCGCCTTGGACAGATGTCACCAGCCCAAAAATCCACCAAAACCACCATACCCTTTGTCAAAAACAATGAGTTTTCCTACGACCAGTTGATCAGTTGGATGGGTGATGAAGCGACTCAATACGCTTGGCTGGTATTTATCCCTCTAGTCATCATTATTGTGACGGCGGTCTCCAATGGAGCCAACCTCACCGATGGTATTGACGGACTAGCCGCAGGTACCTCGGCCATTATCGCTTTGACCCTGGGGATACTGGCCTGGATTTCAGGTAATGTCATTTTTTCGGATTATTTGGACGTTATGTTCATCCCACGTGCCGGTGAAATTGTGGTATTTGTCGGTGCTTTTACTGGGGCATTGGTCGGGTTCCTCTGGTACAATGCCTATCCCGCCCAAGTATTTATGGGGGATACAGGTAGTTTGACCATTGGGGGAATCATTGCCGTAATCGCGTTGATTGTGCGCAAAGAATTGTTGATCCCTGTGCTCTGCGGCATTTTTTTCGCAGAATCCCTGTCGGTCATGCTCCAGGTAGGCTATTTCAAATACACCAAAAAGAAATTTGGGGAGGGGAGGCGCATCTTTAAAATGGCTCCGCTACACCACCATTACCAGAAAATGGGGTATCACGAAAGCAAAATTGTCACCCGTTTCTGGATTGTGGGCATTGCGCTGGCCATCATCACTATAGTTACCTTAAAAATTAGATAATATGTCTTTGTTGGTTGTTTTAGGGGCAGGAGAAAGCGGCGTTGGTGCTGGGGTGTTGGCCCAGGCACAAGGCTACGAAGTCTTGGTTTCCGATCAAGGCGCTATCTCGGCCAAGCACCAGGAGACATTAAATCAGCGGGGTATCGCTTGGGAGCAAATGGGCCACAAACACCCCGATTTAAGCAAGGCAGACCTTGTGGTTAAAAGCCCAGGCATTCCGGATACGGCTCCTTTAGTGGCACAATATATAGCTCAAGGTGTTCCTGTAATTTCTGAAATTGAGTTAGGTGCCCGATACACCGATCGACCTATCGTGGCGATTACGGGCTCCAATGGCAAGACCACCACAACACTCTTAACCCATCACTTGGTGGTGAGCGACGGTGTTTCGTGCGGATTGGCCGGCAACATCGGAAATAGTTTTGCCGCTATGGTCGCCCAAGATCCTCAGCCGATGTATGTGCTTGAGTTGAGCAGTTTTCAACTCGACGGCATTCAGACCTTAAAGCCTCATGTAGCGGTGATTACCAATATTTCACCTGACCACCTGGATCGTTATCAGTACGACATCAATCGCTACATCTCGGCTAAGTTTCGCATCGCCATGAACCAAACAGCCGAGGACTATCTCATCTACGACGCGGATGATCCTGCGCTGAACGACTATATATCCAAACACATTTTGGCGTCCACACTGATCCCTTTTTCTGCCCTAAGGGTACTTGATTTTGGGGTTTGGATGGACCAAGGAACTATTCACGTAAAATTACCTCAAGCATATTATACTATGGAAGTTGATACCCTGGCATTAGAAGGCATTCACAACATCAAAAACACCATGGCCGCCTCTGCGGCAGCCAGTCTGGTGAACATTCGAAAAGAAACCATCCGACAAAGTGTGCAAACCTTTCAAGGGGTGCCTCATCGTTTGGAGTCGGTGCTTAAAATACACCATGTCCATTACATCAACGATTCAAAAGCGACCAACGTCAATGCGGTCTATTATGCCTTGGAGAGTGTTAAAACTCCGATTGTGTGGATCGTTGGCGGGGTGGATAAGGGGAATGATTACATGGAATTGATGCCGTTGGTCCGCGAAAAAGTAAAGGCGATTGTGTGTTTGGGATTGGACAACCAAAAAATCAAAGACACATTTTCCAACGTGGTGGATTTGGTGGTGGAAACTTATGACATGAATGAATGTGTTCAAGTTTGCTATAAAATCGCTGAGCGCGGAGATACGGTATTGCTTTCTCCTGCTTGTGCGAGTTTTGATTTGTTTAAAAACTATGAGGACCGCGGTGATCAGTTTAAAGCGGCCGTAAAAAATCTGTAGTATGGGACCCTTGTCCACTTTATTTGCCAAGATATCCGGAGATAAGACGCTTTGGGCTTTGGTAGCCTTTATCGCTGCCTACTCATTTTTGCCTGTATACAGTTCCTCGAGCAATCTAGCTTATGTGGCCAACACCGGTTCCACCACCACCCATTTATTTAAACACGCCGCTATGCTGGCGATTGGTTTTGGGATCATGTTTGCGGTTCATCGAGTTCCGCTCAATTATTTTAAAGGGCTTTCCTTTTTGGGAATGCCCATCATTATTTTATTGTTGGCTGTCACCCTTACTCAGGGCAGTACGATTGATGGGGCCAATGCGAGCCGTTGGATCAAAATACCCGGAATTGGACTCAGCTTTCAAACCTCTACGTTGGCCTTGGTAGTGACCATGGTTTATGTAGCCCGCTATTTGAGTAAATTAAGGGACACGAAGATCTCTTTTGCCTCCTCACTGGTTCCCCTTTGGCTACCCGTAGTTACTGTAGTCGGATTAATTTTTCCCGCCAACTTATCTACGGCCCTGATGATCTTTATGCTGGTGATGTTGTTGCTCTTTGTCGGGGGGTACCCGCTGAAGTACCTGGTGGTGATGACTACCATAGGGGCAGCCGCAGGAGCGCTGTTCATCATTTTGGCCATGAATTTTCCGGATATGTTCCCCAACCGTGTGGACACTTGGGTCAGCAGAATTGAGTCCTTCTCTAGCGATGAAATCACGGAGGCGGATTATCAGGTGCAACGAGCCAAAACGGCTATTGCCACCGGAGGAATTTTTGGTTTGGGAGCGGGTAAAAGCGTGATGAAAAACTTTTTACCCCAGAGTTCTTCGGATTTTATTTTTGCGATTATCGTCGAAGAGTACGGAATGGTGTTTGCCGGATTTTTGGTGCTCTTGTATCTGTTGGTGCTGCTGCGCATTGTTTTGATCAGTTACAATGCACCCACGGCTTTTGCCAAATTGTTGGTGATTGGGCTCGGACTTCCCATTGTCTTCCAGGCGTTTATCAATATGGGTGTAGCAGTAGCCCTTTTACCGGTTACCGGTCAAACACTGCCTTTGATCAGCAGTGGAGGAACCTCCATTTGGATGACCTGTTTGGCCTTAGGTATGATATTAAGCGCCAGCCGAAAAGACCAACCATCTCCTGCGGAACAGGATAGTGATCACCCCTTAAATGTATTGAGTGAAGAAGTCTAAGTACATAGTGTCTGGTGGTGGAACGGGCGGGCATATTTACCCAGCCATCGCTATTGCAGATGGACTCAAATCCGCCCAGCCTGAAGCGGAGGTGATCTTTGTAGGAGCGCTGGGTAAAATGGAGATGACTCGGGTGCCTCAAGCAGGATACCAGATTCATGGGCTTTGGATAGCGGGACTCTCCAGAAAGTTGAGTCTTAAGTTGATCCAGTTCCCGCTGCAGGTAGTAGCTAGCTTGATCAAGTCAGCCTGGATTCTGTGGCGCTTCAAACCCAAAGCGGTTATTGGGACGGGGGGATTTGCCTCGGGCCCATTGCTTAAAGTGGCAGGCTGGATGGGTATTCCTTATTTCGTACAGGAACAAAATGCTTTTGCAGGCAAAACCAATCAGTGGTTGGCCGCTGGGGCACAATCAATTTATGTGGCTTACCCGGGTATGGAAAAGTTTTTTCCCGCCCATAAAACGGTGCTCACGGGAAACCCAGTACGCGCCTCGATCCGGGTAGGTGCTCCCGAAAGAGCGCAAGGTTTGGCTCACTGGGGATTGAATCCAGACAAAAAGACTCTGTTGGTCTTGGGGGGGAGTTTGGGCGCCCGAAAAATTAATGAAATCATCGCGGATCATTTACCGCTATTTGCTGCGGCCAATATCCAATTGCTTTGGCAGTGCGGCGCCTTGTACAAAGACCAGTATGTGCCCATGAGTCAGGAACACATGGCGGTATTGCCGTTTATCGATCGAATGGACTGGGCTTATGCCTGTGCGGATATGATTATCTCCAGAGCTGGTGCGGGAACGGTTTCTGAACTCGCCTTAGTGGCCAAACCAGTCTTGTTGATTCCTTCGCCCAACGTCGCTGAAGATCACCAGACCAAAAATGCGCAGGCCATGGTGGATCAAGGGGCAGCGTTGCTTTTGGCAGAACGAGATTCGGAGCGATTTGCCGAGGTATTTACCCAGTGGATGGCTGATCCAAAGGCAGCTGAAGCTATGGGGGCGCGTCTAGGTCAATGCGCCTTTAAGCAGTCTACTCAACATATTGTCCAACACATACTAGCACAACTCCATGATTGATCTCTCCTCCTATACATCGGTTTATTTCCTGGGCATAGGGGGCATTGGGATGTCTGGACTTGCCCAGTACCTCAAGGCAGAGGGGTACCAGGTAGCGGGCTATGACCGAACACCCTCCACAATCACGGCATTATTGGCGGATCAGGACATCCAGATTTCCTTTGACGATCACGTCGAGGTATTGACCTCAGATTATCT
>Ga0208805_1000462_pt1 | contig 11942 bp, 9 predicted proteins | sample Colrivmet1553A02_FD_187659 | JGI IMG/M metagenome (GOLD analysis project Ga0208805, IMG submission 187659) | Estuarine microbial communities from the Columbia River estuary - metaG 1553A-02 (SPAdes) (version 2) | ecosystem: Environmental > Aquatic > Marine > Intertidal zone > Estuary | place... | reverse complement strand
AGAAGGCCCCATAATACTAATAGCTAACATTTGCGCGCCTCTGCATTTCTTCTTCAAAATCAGGCATGACATTTTTGAAAGAGCCGTCCTTAATTATTTTTCCATTGTCTATCCATAATATACGATCAAAATTAACTAATATATCCTTATTATGAGTAATCATTACTATCTGTTGACCCAATTTATTCAATTCATGTCTCAATTGTAATGACGTAGGTAAATCAAGCCCAGCATATGGCTCATCTAAAATGATAACATCAGGATTCATTGCTAAAACAGCAATCAAACATAAAAAATGTCTTTGTCCTTGTGATAAATTATGTGCGAGCTGGTCTGACCATTTCAATCTATTAAATTTCAATAAAATTTCATTAGATCGTTCTTCTGCTTCAATTCGTGTCATTCCTTGTTGCATTAATCCAAAACTAATTTCTTCAACACATGTAGGAAAAATAATTTGGTGATCTGGGTTTTGAAAAATAATTCCAACAGTTTTCAAAGCGGCTTTCCGGTCTTTGTATATATCAATATCATTAATTCTGATAGAACCAGAAATTGGTGCAATCAAACCAGAAATCAATCTAGCTAAAGTGGACTTGCCAGATCCATTGACACCAACAATTCCTATACGCTGTTCGGAAACATTCAAAGTAATTTGATCTATCACGCGATGTGTTTCAAATTCAAAAATTACATCTTTTAAATATATTGCCATATTTCCCAACCATCGCCTTGCTTCTCAATTACATCGAATGTAACTCAGCATCAAGAAACATCGCGGGGTAAACCCCAATTGGACATAAATGAACCTTACTGCTTTAAATTCACCTAACTACAGAAGATATTTTATTGGATCAGCTGCAGCAGTAAATGGGTTATGGATATTGCGTGTCGTAATAACTTGGATTGCTTGGGAAACATCATTATCTGCAACTTTTGTGGGGTTAATAGCAGCACTAACAATGCTACCCACAATGATTATTGGCCCTTTTTTTGGTGCCATAATGGATCGCTCTAATATTATAAAAGCAGCTTATGCTACTAATTTTGGAATGATTATAGCAGCGCTCATCACTGTTATTTCTATATTAATAGAAATTATATCACCATTTGTTTTAATAATATTGGCAATATATATCGGTATCATAACCGCTGCTCATCATCCAATGAGGTTATCTATTGGGCCACGATTAGTTCAAAAGAAGCAAATAAGTTCAGTATCAGCTCTTGCTGCATTAAATTTTAATACTGCTCGTGTAATTAGCCCTTTTGTTGCAGGAATATTGATTGAATATTTTGGAACACTTTTTGCACTTTTAGTCGCAATATTATTATATTTACCAAATATAATAATTTACGCGACGCTCAAACCCAGAGCATTAACAATATCCAGTGAATATCAAAGTATGTTTGCTGCAATAAAAGAAGGGTTTTATTTTGTATGGAGTTCTAAATATTTACGTCTTATTTTTCTAATTTCAGCTGTTTATACCATATCAATAAGATCTGTAGCAGAAATTCTTCCAGTAATAGCTGATGGTACTTTCTCAAATGGCGCAAGTGGATTAGGTCAACTCGCAGCAACAGTTGGTGTGGGCTCTCTTTGTGCGGCACTTTATAAAGCTCTAGGAACCTCTGAACGTGTGCCTGCATTTAGTCTTTCTATAATATTAGTAACTGTCTTTGGAATGATATCTGCGTGGCTGCTAACTATAACTCATCAATGGCCACTTGCTTTAGTCTCAGCAGCCTGTATGGGTTTTTCTGCAACTTACTTAGGCGTTAGTTTTCAAGCAGAAATACAAGCTGACTTGCATGATAATATTAGAGGTCGTGTAATGAGTTTGTGGGGTATGATCACACTAGGCTCCATGTCTTTAGGTTCACTGCTTTTGGGCTGGGTAGCTGATATATTTGGGCTCTTTTTTGCTGGATCAAGTTTAATTTTCTGTTCTTTAATTTGTTTATTATATATCTCTTTAAAATCACAAAGTTTCAGAAAGTAAAAAACATTTTTGTATTTCCTCATAAAAAATGGGGAGACTGATCCCCCCATTTAAAAATTCTATATCTCTAAATAATTTTAACTACAGCCACTGGTTGCTCCACACGTATTACATTTCATACATGTACCATTCCGAACCAGCGTATAATTTCCACAATCACCACAAGCGTCGCCTTCATAACCTTGCATTTTAGCTTTTGCTCGATCATCTAATTGAGGAAGACCTATTGATTTTTGTGCACTTACTGAAACGGCATTGTCAGTTCCAGTTGCTTCTTGAATAGATGCACTATCTTCAAACAAATTGGCTTGACCCCCCTGCAAAACCATTAATTCTTGGGGTAATCTTTTTCTAAGATAGCCTGTTGAAGATACTTGTTTGATCATTGCAAGATTTTCTTCGTTCGTTTGTTGGCTCGCTGATACACCTTCATCTTCACCCTTACCAAGAGTATCAAAGCTTTCTCCTTCAGGTTGAACATGTGCTAAATCGGTTCGATCTAAATAGGAAATAGCTAGCTCTCGGAATATATAATCAAGAATTGATGTCGCAGATTTAATACTATCATTTCCCTGCACCATTCCAGCAGGATCAAATCTTGTAAAAGTAAATGCATCAACAAATTCTTCTAATGGAACCCCATATTGAAGACCAACTGATACAGCTATAGCAAAATTATTCATCATTGCTCGGAAGCCTGCACCCTCTTTGTGCATATCAATGAAAATTTCACCAATTTTACCATCTTCATATTCCCCAGTTCGAAGGTAGACTTTGTGGCCTCCCACATTTGCTTTTTGGGTGTACCCTTTACGTCGCTCCGGTAAACGTTCACGCGCTTGCCTATTGACCTCCTTGATAATCACTTTTTCTACAATCTTTTCAGCTAAAATCTGTGGGCGATCCCCAGCAGGTGCTTCCATTAGTGTTTCTTCCAAGTCATCTTCATCATCATCAATAAGAGCTGATGAAAGTGGCTGTGAAAGCTTAGATCCATCTCTATATAATTCATATGCCGCTTGGCAGTCTTCTATTGTCGCATCATTTGGCATATTTATTGTTTTTGATATTGCCCCAGAAATAAAAGACTGTGCAGCAGCCATCATGGTTATATGGCTTTCAACTGATAAGTATCGGGTACCGATACGGCCACATACATTTGCACAATCAAAAACACCATAATGCTCTTCTTTTAAATGCGGAGCACCTTCTAATGTCATGGTACCACAAACATGATTGTTAGCGTGCTCTATTTGTTTTTTTGAAAATCCAAGATGCGACAATAAATCAAATGTTGGGTTATTCAAAAGTTCATCTGGTATACCTAAAGTTCCTTTGCAGAACTCTTCTCCTAATGTCCATTGATTGAAAACAAATCTTATATCAAAAGCTGATGGCAATGCCGCCTCAACTTTGTCAATTTCAACCTGACTGAAACCGTGTCCAATTAATGCAGTATGATTAATGCCTGGAGCATTACCCATTGTACCATGGCCTACTGCATAAGAAATGATTTCTTCTGCTTCAGCTGAACCATATCCCATAGTTGCTAAAGCAGCTGGAACAGATTGATTTATTATTTTAAAATATCCACCACCAGCTAATTTTTTGAATTTAACAAGCGCAAAGTCAGGTTCAATACCTGTTGTGTCACAATCCATCACAAGGCCAATTGTCCCTGTTGGAGCAATCACAGAAACTTGCGCATTTCTATAGCCATGCGCTTCACCTAGCTGAACAGCCTCTTCCCATGAAGTTTTGGCTAAATCGATTAAATTACGATCAGGGCAATTCTTTGCATCAAGTGGTACTGGCTTTACCTCAAGCCCTTCATACCCAGCTTTTTTACCAAATGCCGCACGTTTATGGTTTCGCATAACACGTAACATGTGTTGTGAGTTTTTTGCATATCCTGGGAATGGGCCCAGTTCTTTGGCCATTTCCGCGGATGTTTTATAAGATATGCCAGTCATTAATGCAGTAAGTGCTGCACACATAGATCGGCCTTCGTCACTATCATAAGACAAGCCCATGTTCATCAACAAACCACCAATATTAGCATACCCAAGGCCAAGTGTTCTAAAGTCATATGATCCACGTGCGATAGCTTCTGATGGAAATTGAGCCATAAGCACGGACGTCTCGAGAGTTATTGTCCATAATCGGGTTGCATGCATGTATGCATCTGCATCAAATTCACCATCTTTAAAAAATTTCAAAAGATTCATTGATGCTAAATTACACGCTGTATCATCTAAGAACATGTATTCAGAACAAGGATTAGAACCACGTATTTGTCCATCTTCAGGACAAGTATGCCATGCATTAATAGTATCATGATACTGAACTCCAGGATCAGCACATGCCCAAGCAGCATGACCTACATCTTCCCATAATTCTTTTGCTTTAACAGTTTTGGAAACTTTTCCATCTGTTCTACGAATTAATTCCCAGTCTTCATCATTCTGTACTGCTTTCAAAAATGCATCAGTTACACGAACTGAATTATTAGAATTTTGGCCAGCAACTGTATTGTAAGCCTCTGAATCCCAGTCCACGTCATAGCTAGGGAATTCAATACTGCTGTAACCTTGTCGAGCATATTGCAAAACTCTATTTACATAAGTCTCTGGGATCATAACTTTTTTGGCAGATTTTACAGCAGCTTTAAGATTTGCGTTCACTTTAGGATCGAAAGCATCTTCTTCTGCTCCATCCCAAGAACGGATAGCAGAAAATATTTCGTTTAATTTTAATTCATGCAACTTGGAGCCCGCAACTAGAGAAGCTACTTTTTGCTCTTCCTTTACTTTCCAACTAATGAATTCTTCCACGTCTGGATGATCCATATCACAGATAACCATCTTTGCAGCGCGTCGCGTAGTACCCCCTGATTTAATCGCTCCAGCAGCACGATCACCAATCTTGAGAAAAGACATTAGACCTGAGGATTTACCACCCCCACCTAAAGACTCGTCCGAACCCCTCAATGAAGAAAAATTAGTGCCAGTACCTGATCCATATTTGAATAAACGCGCTTCACGGACCCATAGGTCCATTATTCCACCTTCATTCACCAAGTCATCTTTCACGGATTGTATAAAACATGCATGGGGTTGTGGATGTTCGTATGAGCTGTTGGATTGCACCATAACGCCTGTTTTGAAATCTACATAATGATGGCCTTGTGATGGACCATCGATACCATATGCCCAATGCAAACCAGTGTTGAACCACTGTGGGCTATTAGGCGCAGTCATTTGAGCTGCTAGCATATAACGCATTTCATCATAGTAAGATTGTGCGTCAGCTTCAGTATCAAACATTCCGCCTTTCCAACCCCAATAAGCCCAAGCTCCAGCCAATCGATTAAATACTTGCTTTGATGATGTTTCACCTAAATATTCACCATTTGGTTTTACTTGCTGCCCATCGCGTGGTGCTGATCGCCATAAAAATTCTGGGACATCGTTTTCTTCTACACGGATAAGATCATTAGAAACGCCAGCTTTTCGAAAATATTTTTGTGCAATTACATCAGATGCAACTTGGCTCCATGATTCTGGAACTTCAACATCATCTAATGAAAATACAATTGATCCATTTGGATTACGTATCTCAGAAGTTGTTTTATGAAATGCGATTCCCGCATATGCGTCTTGATTAGCTTTCGTAAACCGTCGTTCTATTTTCATTTCTGCCTCATTTTTTCTTTATTTATGCCTCTTTTGTTCCTTATTAGGCCTAGGTTTATGCTTTTTTTACTTTAAATCAGTAAAATTATTTAAAATATTACCAACCACTACATATGGTAGACCACTGGAACTCTTATACAAACTGTATCATAGTGACGCCTCGGTCAACGACTTTATTTTGTTTTTTTATACTTTTTTTAGTTGACTACCTGTTAAAACCAGCCTGTGGATAAGTCAAAATAACTACACTAAAGTATATGCAAAAAAAAAAATTAATATTTATAAATAGATAGCATTTTAAAAAGTATAAAATCATATAAATGAATATATAAAATAACTATAAAAAAAAAATCGCTAAAAAGCGATTTAATTTTTATTTTTCATTAAATGGTCGGGACGGCTGGATTCGAACCAACGACCCCTTGTACCCAAAACAAGTGCGCTACCAGACTGCGCCACGCCCCGACTAGGCTGCGGTTTACAAAACTAGTACGATAATGGAAAGCCCTAAAATGCATCATTTACTGGAAAAATCAAAAATTAACACTTCCAAATTGCGAGTTCTTGATCAATTAGTGGATATCTCATTTCAGAATTGGGTTTAATTCCTAATTTATCAAGCATTCCTGCATTTATTTCAAGAACGTATTGTATAGAATTACCTCCATAAATATTAGTAAGATCAAATGGAATTGCGTTCCTATGTGCATTTTTTAAAACACCCTTAGAATCAAAAAATAATAGATCCAGGGGTATAATGGTATTTCTCATCCAAAAATTTACTTCTTGTTCATGATCATAAACAAACAACATACCCGAAAAGCGGTCTAAGGATTCTCTGAACATTAAACCTTTTGCTCTTTGTTCTTTATTACTAGCAAGCTCAACTCTAAATTTTACTGCCCCACCTACCCACCGTATATCTACAATGTTATCTGAACAGGAATAAGCGTAAGTACCAGAAAAAGTACATAATACGAAAACAACTAGTTTGAGTATATTGACTATGGGCTCAACCTATCAATTGACCATTCATTTTCATTTTGGGTACGCGTCCAGCGAAATCTATCATGTAATCTAGCTTCTCCATCAGCCCAAAACTCTATTTCAACTGGATTTATTCTAAATCCACCCCAAAAACTTGGCCGTTTAGGAGTAGTACCATTTTCATTTAATGCCTGTTCATACCAATTTTCAAGAACTGATCTATCTTCAATCACTTGAGATTGTCGAGAAGCAACCGCCCCTACTCTACTTTGTGGAGATCTACTATCAAAATAAATATCAGCTTGTTTACCTTCTGCTTTTTCAACAGATCCACGCACTCTAATTTGCCGCCTAAGTGACTTCCAGTGAATAACAAAAGCTGCTTGTCCTGATGCGATTAACTCACGACCTTTTTTGCTTTCATAGTTTGTATAGAAAACAAAAGCATCACTCTCAATTTCTTTTAATAAAACCATTCTAACATTAGGTAATCCAGTGTTATCAACTGTTGCTAAAGCAATTGCATTGGCATCATTTAGTTCTAATTCTTTTGCCTGATCCATCCAGTCTCTTGCTAATTCAAAAGGATTTTCACCTGCAAATTTTCCTGATCTATCCATTGTTCTATCCCTGTTTGGATTTAAAATAACTTTTATACAGGCAAAGACAAGTAATTGAACATATTTTAACCCTTTTTCTTGAAGGTCGGCCTTCCTTGATCTATTCATGAAAAAATACTTTTATCCATTGGAGAAATATCATGGGCATTATGGACGGAAAACGTGGACTGATTATGGGTGTTGCCAATAAACAGTCAATGGCATGGGGTATTGCTCAGGCGTGCCACGAACAAGGTGCTGAGATGGCATTTTCTTACCAAGGCGACGCATTAAAAAAACGAGTTGGACCCTTAGCAGAGAGTATAGGATGTGACACTGTTTTGGAATGTGATGTGACTAACGAAGCATCAATGGACAATTTATTTTCTGAATTAGAAAATAAATGGGGTAAAATAGATTTTATTGTACATGCAATTGGCTTTTCCGATAAAAATGAACTTAGAGGAAGGTACGTGGATACCTCAGCAGAAAACTTTAGAATGACCATGGATATATCTGTTTATTCTTTTACAGCAGTTGCTCAAAGAGCTGAAAAAATCATGAACGAAGGCGGCTCAATGTTAACCCTTACATACTACGGTGCTGAACAAGTAATGCCTCATTATAATGTAATGGGAGTTGCAAAAGCAGCGTTAGAAGCTTCTGTAAAATATTTAGCAGAAGATCTAGGCAAAGATGGGATTCGTGTAAATGCAATTTCAGCGGGCCCCGTTAAAACATTGGCCGCTTCAGGAATTGGTGATTTTCGCTACATATTAAAGTGGAATGAATTAAACTCCCCACTTAGACGGAACATAAACATAGATGATGTAGGAAAATCAGCAATGTATTTGTTATCTGATCTTTCATCAGGTGTAACTGGCGAAAATTTACATGTAGACGCAGGATATCATGTTGTTGGTATGAAAGCTGTCGACGCACCTGATATTGATGTAGTCACAGGAAGAAAAGAATGACAAATCAATTACCACATGAAAAAGGCTTCCATGTAAGTTGGGATCAGCTACATCGAGACAGTCGAGCATTGGCATGGCGACTTGATGGCAAAGGACCTAATGATGGTAATTGGAAAGCTGTTATAGGAATAACCCGAGGTGGAATGGCACCAGCAATGATTGTAGCAAGGGAACTTGATATCCGCGTTGTAGATACAATATCTGTTAAATCATACGATCACCAAGCTCAATCAGAAGCAATAGTTTTAAAATCACCAGATTCTGATTTAATTGGAGATGGACAAGGAATATTAATAATAGATGACTTGGTTGATTCAGGTAGAACTCTAGAAATTGTAAGGAAAATGTACCCAAAAGCTCATTTTGCAACAGTCTACGCAAAGCCAAAAGGCCACCCAATGGTAGACACCTTTATTACGGAAGTTAGCCAAGATACTTGGATTTTCTTTCCCTGGGACATGGCTTTACAATATGTTGAACCGTATCGTGGAAACTAATTATAATTAAAATAATTAAGGAAATCTGATGACTTCTCGTACAGAGCCTACCTTTCGTGAATCAGTAAATATGATGTTCGATAAAGCCATCAGCTTAATAGATATATCGCCAGGCCTCGCTCAAAAAATTAAAGTTTGCAATTCTACTTATACAGTCAGATTTGGTGTAAAGCTTCGTGGTGATATTCATACATTTACAGGTTACCGGTCGGTACATTCAGAACATAAAGAACCTGTCAAAGGTGGCATTAGGTTTGCAACTTCAGTCAACCAAGACGAAGTTGAAGCATTAGCGGCACTCATGACATATAAATGCGCACTTGTTGAAGCACCTTTTGGTGGATCAAAAGGTGGACTGCATATTGACCCAACCCAGTGGGAACCAGATGAAATCGAAAAAATCACACGTCGTTTTGCATACGAATTAATAAAAAGAGACCTTATTCACCCTTCTCAAAACGTTCCTGCCCCAGATATGGGCACTGGTGAAAGAGAAATGGCGTGGATAGCCGATCAATTCCGAAGAATGAATACCTCTGAAATAAATGCAGATGCCTGTGTAACGGGAAAACCGTTAAATAAGGGTGGAATAATTGGTCGTGTAGAAGCGACGGGACGAGGAGTTCAATATGCTCTTCAAGAATTTTTTCGTCATAAAGACGATGTAAAGACATCAGGATTATCAGGATCATTGGCAGGTAAACGTATAATAGTTCAGGGATTGGGTAATGTTGGTTATCATGCGGCTCACTTCTTATCGACGGAAGATGGATGTAAGATAACTGCAGTCATTGAGCGTGATGGAGCAGTAATAAACGACGATGGCATTAATATAAATCAGCTACAAACTCATCTGATAGAAAATAAAGGTGTTAAAGGTTTTTCTGGTGCAAATTATGTTAGCAATGGCTCTGAAATATTAGAAAAAGATTGTGATATTCTTATACCTGCAGCGATGGAAGGCGTTATCAATCTTTCAAACGCTCAAAGAATAAAAGCAAACGTAATTATTGAAGCAGCAAACGGACCAGTAACGGCTGGAGCAGATGAAATATTAACTGCTGCCGGCACAATCATTATTCCTGATATGTACGCTAATGCAGGAGGCGTAACAGTATCATATTTTGAATGGGTTAAGAATTTATCTCATATAAGATTTGGCCGTATGCAAAGGCGCCAACAAGCTTCATCAAATCATATATTAGTTGAAGAAATGGAGCGCCTTATTGGAAAGCCCGTCTCAGAAGATTTTAAAAATAAATTTTTTAAAGGTGCCGGAGAACTAGAATTAGTTAGATCAGGTTTAGAAGATACTATGTGCACTGCATACCAACAAATGCATGATACGTGGCGCTCTAATGAAAATATTGATAGTCTTCGAACAGCTGCATATGTGTTAGCATTAACTAAAGTTGCAGATAGTTACAGGGCTCTTGGGTTGTAATTAAATGCTTTAATAATATGTTTGTATAAAGTTAAAACTTTTGTTCGGGATAATTATGACTAAAAAAAACCATACGCTCTCAACTGAAACAAAAATGGCTCAAGCCTTGAGATATCTTGATAAAGAGACTGGCGCGATTGTTCCACCTATTCAATCAACTGCGACTTATGCTCGTGACTCAAATTATGAAATAAAAAAGCCCTATTGGTATAGAAGAGATGGTAACGAGACCACCTCACATGCTGAAAAAATGGTCGCTGAGCTTGAAGATGCTACTGAGACATTATTATTCGCATCAGGAATGTCAGCTGCAACTTCAGTAATTGACTCACTCAATCCAAATGCCCATGTCGTAATCCCAAAAGCAATGTATCATGGCGTTTTAAACCAATTTCAAACATATGAAACTAAAAAACGGTTAAAAATTTCATATTATACTGCTGGAAATTTAGAAGAACTTTCCAATGCTATGCAGAATAATACTTCACTTGTTTGGGTCGAAACGCCCAATAATCCAGACTGGGCGGTTACTGACATTTCTAAGGCTGCAGACATTGCGCATTCAAAAGGAGCAAAACTCCTCACAGATTGTACTGCAACTCCACCATGTGCAACTAAAGCATTAAATTTTGGAGCAGATATCTCAATGCATTCTGCAACTAAATATTTAAATGGTCATTCAGATATTACATCAGGTTCATTATCTATAAAATCATCTGATGCCTTTTGGGAAGAGATAGCACTCAATAGAAAATTACAAGGTTCAGTTTTACAATCATTTGATGCATTTCTATTAATACGAGGTATGCGAACACTTTTCTTGCGTTTTGAAAAGGCTACAGAAAATGCAATTCGAATAGCACATCATTTTGAACATCACAAACTTATTGAAAAAGTACTTTACCCTGGCCTAGCAAGCCATCCGGGGCATGCAATACAAGCTGCACAAACCAGCCGCTTGTTTGGAGGGATGATGTCACTAATAACAAAGGGTAACAAACAAACTGCAATAGATGTTGCACGATATTGTAATGTATTTTACCCAGCGACTTCTTTGGGGGGAGTAGAAAGTTTAATAGAGCATCGCGCGACGGTTTCGGGCGATGACTTTCCAGTGCACCCCAACCTTTTAAGACTTTCGATTGGCATTGAAGACGTAAATGATTTAATTGATGACCTTGAGCAAGCTCTGGAACGCGCAAACACTTAATACAATAAAAATCATTATTTTCAATTTAGCTTTTTAAAGGTTGTGAAGCTTCTACAAGCCCCACGAAATAACTCGCACCTATAGGGCTAATTTCATCATTAAAATCAAACCCTTCGTTATGTAATTTTTCACTCTCACCATTTCCAATATATAAATATGCCCCCTTACATTTCTGTAAAATAAATGCAAAATCTTCAGCTCCCATTGTAGGTGTTGCATTTTCATTAACATTGTTATTTCCAACTACTTTTCTTGCTATATTTGCAGCGAATTCAACACTTTCAGGGTGATTAATTGTTGACGGATATCCATCTAAGAATCGTACTTCAGAAGTTGCACCAAAGCCAATTGCAACATTTTCAACAATTTCCTTCAATCGACTTATCATCATTTTTCGCACTGCTGGTTGAAAGGCCCGAATTGTACCGACTATTTCTCCGTTGTTTGAAATAACGTTATTGGCAGTACCAATATTCATCTTTGTTATGGATAATACACCACTTTCTAATGGATCCACATTACGGCTT
>Ga0208805_1000412_pt1 | contig 12944 bp, 9 predicted proteins | sample Colrivmet1553A02_FD_187659 | JGI IMG/M metagenome (GOLD analysis project Ga0208805, IMG submission 187659) | Estuarine microbial communities from the Columbia River estuary - metaG 1553A-02 (SPAdes) (version 2) | ecosystem: Environmental > Aquatic > Marine > Intertidal zone > Estuary | place... | reverse complement strand
AGAGATTGAGGCGGTATTTATAGCGTTGGCGGAAATTTTAAAGCTATATGTGGGTATAACTGCCTTTTTTACAAGGATTTGGTCACAATCATCGCATTTGAAAGGGATAAGCAACTCCTTTGAATCTGTTTTTTCTGATAGGTTGATATCCCAAGTAAGATGTACGTTGTTTTGTTGGGCTTCCAATGGGAATACTATGTAAATGAGCAAGAAGGAAATGCTCGCTCGAAGTAGGGAAACAATTTTCATTAAAAAGACTTTTGAATTTTTGTAATCATCTATTGACTAACAAACTTAGCAGTATTTTTATTGTGTATCGGCGGTAATTAGAATAAATTGACACAATAATTATAATTTCTGCTCGTATAAATAGAAAAGTTATATCTTTGTCTATTAGAATTTAAGTCAGAATGAAACGAATAAAAGCAGTGATTTTAGTTGCACTTGGCCTGGTAATGGGTGTTCAGGTGTACGCACAAGACCCTGAATTTACGCAATTCTACGCGGCCCCTGTATATACCAACCCGGCCATGGCTGGTACTGGAAGTTGTGGTGGAGGTGGTAGAGTGGTGCTTAATTACAGGAATCAATGGCCATCTTTACCGGGGACATTTATAACAACCGCGGCTAGTTATGACCAAAACTTTGATAAAATTGGAGGTGGTGTTTCATTACTTATTCTGGATGATAGAGCGGGTGAAGGATTATTGACTTCCCAGTCGGTTTCAGCTGGATATTCGTTTCAAATGCCAGTAAATAGACGTTTTACCATGAGATTTGGTATTGAAGGTCAATATGGACAGCGCAGTATAGATTGGGCTAAACTTCGTTTCGAAGATCAAATTGATCCATCTAGAGGTTTCGTAAATGCGACAAAAGAGCAATGGTCATCAGACCAAGTTGGGTACGTTAATTTTGCGGCAGGTGTTTTGGGTTACAGCGAACGTTTTTATTTTGGTTTAGCAGCACACAACCTTACGCAACCTGTTCAGTCTTTTTATGGGAATCCAGGTGCTATTATTCCCCGCAGATATACAGCTCACGGAGGGTTGGTAATTCCATTAGATGGACGTAAAAATCCAGAGTCTACTATTTCTCCTAATGTGCTATTTATGATGCAACAAAAATTTACTCAAATGAACATTGGATTCTATTATAACAAAGGACCTCTTGTTACTGGTCTTTGGTTCAGACAAACGTTTGGAGAATATGGTAATTCCGATGCCCTAATGGCATTAGTAGGATTTAGGAAAGATAGATTCAAATTTGGATATAGTTTTGATTTGACAGTTTCTGACGCAAGAGCGGCAGCACCAACATCGCATGAAATTTCAGCAGGTATTGAGTGGTGTGCACGTAAGCCTAGTCGTAAATACAGAAAGCTGTCTTGTCCAGATTTTTAATTAGAGGTAAATTGCTATCATTGCACAATATTTAAAAGAAAGAAAAAGTTTATAAAGTAGTTTCTTATAATATGAAATTAAATAAAGTTAAAATAGGATTACTAGCGCTAACAGTTATGTCAACTGTAGCTTGTAAAAAAGAGCAGTCATCAAGTACTGGATGGAATTATAATGATTCGAAGTGGGGTGGTTTTGAGAAGCATGAATATGCAGGTCAAGAAACAGGACCTGGGTTGGTTCTAGTTCATGGTGGTGCATTTACCATGGGTTCATCTGAACAAGACGTCACCTATGAGCATAATAATGTTGAGCGTAAGATAACAGTTGGCTCGTTCTATATGGATGAAACAGAAGTAACCAACATGCACTACAGAGAATATGTGTATTGGTTAAATAGAGTTTATGTTGACTACCCAGAGGTAGGAATCAATGCATTGCCAGATACAAATGTTTGGAGAAACAAGTTGGCTTATAACGAGCCATACGTGGATTTATATTATCGCCATCCCGCTTACCAAGATTACCCTGTTGTAGGAGTTAATTGGCAGCAAGCTGCTGCTTATGCAGCTTGGAGAAGTGATCGTGTGAATGAAATGATTCTTATCAGAGAAGGAGTCTTAAAACCAGATCCAGGTCAACAAAACGAAACAAACTTTAATACGGGCGCTTATTACGTTGGTCAACATGATGGACTTACATTTGGAAAACACCAAATGAGGAATTATGCAGGAGATAAAAAAGCTAGAAGAGATGTAAGAATTGAAGATGGTATTTTATTACCAGAATATAGACTCCCAACAGAGGCAGAGTGGGAATATGCGGCACAAGCAGGTGTAGGATCTTCCACTTACGAAAATATTAATCAAAAGAAGATTTATTCTTGGGAAGGCCTAACTATCCGTTACAGCGGAGGTAAAGAGCGTGATAGAGGTTATGTAATGGATAATATAAAAAGAGGAAAAGGAGACCAAGGTGGTATTGCTAATCGTCTTAACGATGGTGCTTTAATAACAGCTCCTGTTGCTTCTTATTGGCCAAATGATCATGGTCTTTATAATATGTCAGGTAACGTTTCTGAATGGGTAATGGATGTTTATCGTCCATTGTCGTTAGAAGATGTAACGGATTTCAACGCATTCCGTGGTAACGCGTTTAATAAAATTAAACTAGACCAAGATGGTATAGTTGATCTTAAAGACAGTTTAGGTAGAATAGTTTATGTGCCTGTTACAGAAGAAGAAAATGTAGGAAGAAGAAATTATAAAAGATCTGACAATAAAGGATCTATAGATGAAGAGACTTATATGGATGGCGAGCAAGGTTACGAGTATGGTGTATCTACACTTATCGATAACCAAGCAAGAGTTTACAAAGGCGGTTCATGGAACGATAGAATTTACTGGGCTTCACCTGGGACTAGGAGATACCTAGATGAGCAACAAGCTCTATCTACACTCGGTTTTAGATGTGCAATGCACAGAGTTGGTGCTCCATAATAGAATGATCTTAAAAAAAAATCCCAACCACGTAAGTGGTTGGGATTTTTTTTGCCTATGGTATTCTGGACAAAAAAAGCACTGAGTATGCAGTGCTTTTTTTGATAAGTAGATAATAACGTGTTGTTTCTTAACTATTCACTAGCAAAACTCTTTGTACACTTCTTGTAAATGACTAGCTATCATCTCAGCACTTCGACCTTCAATATGATGACGTTCTACGAAATGAACAAGCTCACCATCTTTAAAAAGACCAATACTTGGACTGCTCGGAGGGTATGGTAAAAGAAGTTCTCTCGCTGCGGCAACTGCAGCAGAATCTTGTCCTGCAAATACCGTAAAAAGATTATCTGGTTTTTTTTCGCCGTTCAAGGAGCCAATGGCACCTGGTCTTGCACTTCCTGCCGCACAACCACATACACTATTTACTACAAGTAAGCTCGTGCCTTTTGCTGAGGGTAAAGTGTTATCTACTTGGCTTTTATCAATTAATTCGACAAAGCCGTTATTGGTTAAATCTGCTCGCATTGGAGCCACTAATTCTTCTGGATACATAATATTTTAATTAATTCTTGCAAATATGCAACAAAACTAGGGATGCCTTTGTTCTATAAATGCTAAATTTGCAACGTTTATAATACAAATGACAACACAATCAATGAGTAACTACAAAGTAAAAGATATTTCGCTAGCAGAGTGGGGTAGAAAAGAAATCAATATTGCCGAAGCAGAAATGCCGGGGTTAATGTCTTTAAGAGAGGAATTTGGGGCTAGTAAACCATTAGCAGGCGCTCGTATCGCGGGTTGTTTGCACATGACTATTCAGACTGCAGTTCTTATTGAGACGCTTCAAGCGTTAGGTGCTGAGGTAACTTGGAGTAGTTGTAATATTTTTTCAACGCAAGATCAAGCTGCTGCTGCAATCGCTGCTGCAGGAACTCCTGTTTTTGCTTGGAAAGGAATGAACGAAGAGGAATTTGATTGGTGTATAGAACAAACTTTACATGCTTTTGAAGGTGGAAAACCATTGAACATGATTCTGGATGACGGTGGAGACTTAACCAATATGGTTTTAGATAGATTCCCTCAATTAGCAGAAGGTATAAAAGGTATCTCAGAAGAAACTACAACAGGTGTGCTTAGATTACATGATAGAGTGAAAGCGGGCACATTACCACTTCCTGCTATTAATATTAATGATTCTGTAACTAAGTCTAAATTTGATAACAAATATGGATGTAAAGAGTCTGCAGTAGATGCGATAAGAAGAGCTACCGACGTAATGATTGCCGGTAAAGTCGCTATTGTTGCGGGTTATGGTGATGTAGGTAAAGGTACTGCGGCATCTCTTGCAGGTGCAGGAGCTAGAGTTATCGTAACTGAAATAGACCCTATTTGTGCTTTACAAGCAGCAATGGATGGTTTTGAGGTTAAGAAAATGGAGAATGCTATTTCAAGAGCTCAAATAATTGTAACGGCAACAGGTAACAAAGATATTTTAACGGAGAAACACTTCAAGTTGATGAATGATAAGACTATTGTATGTAACATAGGTCATTTTGATAATGAGATAGATGTTGCGTATTTAAATAAACAATATGGTCACACTAAATTTGAGGTAAAGCCACAAGTAGATGTTTATAACATTGATGGGAATGAAATTATACTTCTTGCAGAAGGAAGATTAGTGAATCTTGGTTGTGCAACAGGTCATCCTTCATTTGTAATGAGTAATTCATTTACGAATCAAACCTTGGCACAATTAGAGCTATGGCAAAATGCCGGTAATTATAAAAATGAAGTGTATGTTTTACCTAAGCATTTAGATGAAAAGGTTGCAGCACTTCACCTTTCGAAAATAGGCGTTGAGTTAGAGGAACTGAGTGTAGACCAGGCCAAGTACATCGGTGTAGGTTTAAATGGACCTTATAAAAATGACGCATACAGATATTAATTTAGTCAGATAAAATAATTTTTAAATACTAAAAGCCCTACGCATATTTTTGAGTAGGGCTTTTTTTATTTTATTTGAGAAACTCCGATACTCCCTTTACAGGAATAGATGGCAGTTGCAGATTCAACGTCAGATAAAGTGACGATTTCTTCTGTCAGTTGCGTCCCGTATTTGCTTAATAGGTAGCGTAAGGTTGCGCCATTAACCCCACCGCAATTTCTGTTGGGCACAATTAATTTATCTCCGATTTGGAGTAGTAGATTGCTCACGAGTTCTTCGCATATTTCACCCTCGCTATTTTGAATAAGCAAGTAATCTAATTCATTTTGTTGTTTGTATTTGGCAGCAAAAACATAAAAAGCGCTGCTTAACGTTTTTACGGTCATCCAAGGAACATTGGGTTTAGGTTCTAGATAAATGCCAATGTTTCCATGAAATTGAGGAGCGCTTGCTAAAGAACTTTGCAAATCAGAAGATTCAGGCAAGAAAAAAACACTACTAGTTGGGGTAAATGCATAATCAAAAACTACATTATCTGTTTCGGGTAAGTATTTACCTTTTCCATCTCGGTAAAAGTTGATTCTAAGAATACCATCGGTGTGATATTTATCTACACTTTTCTGAAGGACTTCGTGAATATCAAAAGAATGAGTCATTTGATATATGCAGAAGGCATCTATAATTCTTTCAGTATGAAAACGCAGTAACGGAGCGATGCCGTTAACTATTCGAATACTCTCAAAAAATCCGTCCCCGTAAAGAAAACCTCTGTTCATTTTAGGAGAATAACATCCCGGCAATAGCAGCGGTCATTAAACAGGCTAAAGTACCACCTAATAACGCTCTTAAACCCAATTGCGCTAAATGTCCACGCTGGTTTGGAGCTAACGAACTAATGCCGCCTATTTGTATTCCTATTGAGGCAAAGTTTGAAAAACCACATAATGCATACGTGAGTATGATAATAGATCGTTGGGTTAACATGGGGCCACCTTCTGCGGCAATCATTCCTTTAAGTGATAAATATGCGATAAATTCATTGATAACAGTTTTTTCGCCAAGCAGTTGACCGCTAAGAATCATGTCTTGAGCGTCTATACCGATAACCCAAGCAAGTGGCGCAAAAACATATCCAAGTATCATTTGCAGATTAAATCCGTTGTATATAGTATTTGCTGCGATCGTGGTATTTAGTCCGGAGTACGCGCCAATAATATCGAATAGTATATAGTTAAGCATAGCTATAAATGCTAGGAAAACCAATATCATTCCGCCAACATTTACGGCTAATTTTATTCCTTCAGTAGTTCCGGTAGATATGGCTTCAAGTGGTCCGTTACCTAGTTTAGATTTATCAATATCTAGTTTTTCGTCAACTTGTTCAGTCTCAGGATAAAGTATTTTTGCGCACACAATTGCGGCTGGTGCAGAGAGTATAGAAGCGGTAAGTAAGTGTTTAGCAAATTCTCTTTGAGATTCAGGATCATCACCTCCTAAAAATCCAATAAATGCAGCGAAAACGCCTCCCGCTATGGTCGCCATACCACCTGTCATTAGACACATTATCTCCGATTTTGTCATTTTAGAGATGTACGGTTTCACCACCAGCGGAGCTTCAGTTTGACCAATAAATATATTTGCAGCTGCGGCTAAGCTTTCGGCGCCAGATAGTCTCATCGTCTTACTAAGTATCCAAGCAAAACCAAAGACTATCTTTTGCAATACTCCTAAATAATACAAAAGTGAGGTAAGAGCTGAAAAGAATACCACCGTTGGCAATACTTTAAAAGCAAATATGTATCCCATTGTTTTACTTATTTCTGGATCATTAGCTACTAAATTGCCAAATATAAAACGGGCTCCTTCATCTGTAAATGAGAGCAACTGCGTAAAAAATCCAGCTATTACGCCAAAGAAATTGGCAAAAACAGGGACTTTAAAAACCAAAATTCCAAGAACTATTTGTATGGCCACTCCTGATCCAACTAACTGCCAGTTTATCTTTTTTTTGTGCTTACTAAACACAAAAGCAATTCCTATTAATGCAGTAAGACCTAATAATCCCCGAAGTATCTCCATTACGATTTATTTTAAGGGGGTAAATATAATGGAATCTTTAAGTTTGGAAATTCAATTCATCACTTGAAAATACCCACGTAATAACTTGAGATGGACAGTTGACCCGTTTATTCTTAGTTTTAACGATTTTATAAATGATGTACTGCTTAAAAATTACGTTATTTTCAAGTTAGTGTTGGATGGATGTTTTTTTGATACAATCTAATCTAGGTGTCAAGCTAAACTCAATTCCTATCTTAGCCTATCTTTGTTCCTTCTTAAGAAAATAATGCAAGACCAAACCATATATATCCCCCAAAATAAAGTACGTATAGTAACTGCCGCTTCCTTGTTTGACGGACATGATGCAGCAATCAATGTTATGCGCAGAATTATACAAGTAACAGGTTGTGAGGTTATTCATCTTGGACACGATAGAAGTGCTGAAGAGGTAGTGAATACAGCCATTCAAGAAGATGCTAATGCAATTGCTATGACAAGCTATCAAGGCGGTCACAATGAGTACTTTAAATATATGAGGGATCTTTTGGTGCAAAAAGGTGCTGGTCATATTAAGCTTTTTGGTGGTGGAGGTGGCACCATTTTACCTTCGGAAATAGCCGAGTTAGAAGCCTATGGTATAAGTAAAATTTACCATCCAGATGATGGTCGAGCCATGGGACTGCAAGGTATGATCAATCATTTGGTAAAAACATCTGATTTCCCTACAGGCCAAAATCTCACGGATGAACAAGAGTCTTTTCGTCTGATGAATAAAATGTCTATCGCACGTGTAATATCTGCAGCAGAAAATTTTCCGAACGAGAATAAATCACTTCTTGCAGGAATTACCCAAGAAGCAAAAAAACTAAAAACACCTGTTTTGGGAATAACAGGGACTGGAGGTGCAGGTAAAAGTAGCTTAGTAGATGAATTGGTACGTAGGTTTTTATTGGATTTTAAGGATAAGAACATAGCCATTATATCGGTGGATCCTTCAAAGCGAAAAACAGGAGGAGCGTTGTTAGGTGACAGAATTAGAATGAATAGCATACGAAACGACAGAGTTTATATGCGTTCTTTAGCTACGCGTCAAGCTAATTTAGCACTCTCAGCGCATATTGATGTAGCCAAAGACATACTGAAAGTAGCTGGTTTTGATTTGATTATATTAGAAACTTCGGGCATAGGTCAAAGTGATACCGAAATCACAGATCATTGCGATGCAAGTCTATATGTAATGACCCCAGAATACGGTGCGGCAACTCAATTGGAAAAGATTGACATGCTAGATTTTGCCGATGTGATTGCACTGAATAAATTTGACAAAAGAGGGGGGTTGGATGCACTTAGAGATGTCAAAAAACAGTTTCAACGTAACCACGTTCGATTTGAAGATGATGTTGAAACAATGCCTGTATTTGGCACCATAGCAAGCCAGTTCAACGATCCAGGGGTTAATTCATTGTATGCTCAACTTATTCAAACCATTAATGAAAAGACGGAAGCCAATTTAGACTCACATCTTGTGGCAGCTAACGAAATGTCTGAAAAGATCTTTATTATACCGCCTAAACGTGTACGCTATTTATCTGAGATTGCGGAAACCAACCGAGGATATGACAAGTGGGCTAAAGAGCAATCTGCTATTGCACAAAAGTTATATGGTATACACAAAACCATTGCTACTGTTAAAGAGGCTAAAATAGGGGATGCAGATAGACTAATTAAAGATTTGGAGGAAACCTATACTACAATTGCCTTAGATTTTGATCCAAAATTACAGGTAGTTATTGATAATTGGGATAAAGTCAAAGAGTCATACGCAAATGATATTTACACCTACTTAGTAAGGAATAAAGAGATACGAGTAGAGACCAAAACCATATCTCTCTCTCATCAAAAAATCAGTAAGGTTTCATTGCCAAAGTATGAGGCTTGGGGTGATGTATTGCAATGGAATTTACAAGAAAACGTACCAGGAACATTCCCATTTACGGCAGGTATTTATCCGTTTAAACGCCAAGGAGAAGATCCTACACGGATGTTTGCCGGCGAGGGAGGACCGGAGCGAACAAATAAACGTTTCCATTATTTGAGTAGCAGCATGCCTGCTAAACGATTGAGTACCGCCTTTGATTCGGTTACGTTATATGGCAATGATCCAGACTATAGACCAGATATTTATGGAAAAATAGGAAATGCGGGTGTTAGTATATGTTGTCTTGATGATGCTAAGAAATTGTATTCGGGTTTTAACTTAGCGGATGCCATGACCTCTGTGAGTATGACCATAAATGGTCCTGCGCCTATGTTGCTTGGTTTTTTCATGAACGCGGCAATCGATCAACAGTGTGAGATTTACATTAAAGAAAATGGTCTTGAGGCAGAAACTCAACAAAAAATAGATGCGTATTTTAAAGAAAAAGGGAGCGAACAACCTAAATACGATGGTGATTTACCGGAAGGAAATGAAGGTTTAGGTCTCATGCTCCTCGGACTTACCGGAGATAAAGTACTTCCTGCAGATGTATATGCAAAGATAAAAACGGAAACCCTCAAGCAAGTACGAGGAACCGTGCAGGCAGATATTTTAAAAGAAGATCAAGCTCAGAATACGTGTATTTTTTCTACTGAATTTGCACTTAGACTTATGGGTGATGTTCAGCAGTACTTTACCGATAATGGAGTGAGAAACTTTTACTCGGTATCTATAAGTGGATATCACATAGCCGAAGCAGGTGCGAATCCTATTACACAATTGGCATTTACTTTGGCCAATGGTTTTACCTATGTGGAGTATTACTTGAGTCGGGGAATGAATATTAATGACTTTGGTCCTAATTTATCGTTCTTCTTCTCCAATGGTATTGATCCTGAGTATGCTGTTATAGGAAGAGTTGCTCGTAAGATTTGGGCAAAAGCGATGAAGCTGAAGTATGGTGCAGATGAGCGCAGTCAGATGCTAAAATACCACATCCAAACCAGTGGTAGAAGTTTACATGCTCAAGAGATAGATTTTAATGATATACGTACTACGCTACAGGCACTTTATGCGATATATGATAATTGTAACTCACTGCATACCAATGCCTATGATGAAGCAATTACTACTCCTACAGAAGAAAGTGTAAGACGTGCAGTAGCCATTCAGCTGATTATAAATAAGGAATTAGGATTAGCTAAGAACGAGAATCCAATGCAAGGCTCATTTATCACGGAAGAATTAACTGAGCTAGTAGAAGAAGCCGTTTTAGCAGAATTTGACAAGATAACCGAAAGAGGTGGTGTACTTGGTGCCATGGAAACAATGTACCAACGATCCAAAATTCAGGAAGAAAGTCTTTATTACGAAACCTTGAAGCACAATGGAGATTTTCCGATTATAGGGGTAAACACTTTCTTAAGCAGCAAAGGTTCGCCTACGGTGTTACCTAAAGAAGTGATTCGAGCTACAGAGGAAGAGAAGCAATTTCAAATTAATACACTAACCAGTTTAAACACCCGTTATGCAAATGAAGCAGAACAAATACTCGCTGAGATACAGCATGTGGCACTGCAAAATGGTAATGTTTTTGATGCTTTGATGGAAGCGTGTAAAGTGTGCTCACTAGGTCAAATAACCAATTCGTTATTTGAAGTAGGAGGGCAGTATAGACGTAATATGTAGGAAGAAACTATTTATTGCTAATTTAACCTTTCAAGTTAGTACGTAGTAGTTACATCCTCATCTATAACTAAGATGAAGTCTGCTTTTCCTATGTGCTCGGCATTTAGTTTTGTAATGTCGGCTTGGGTTACTGTAGAGATAGTAGAATAGTTTAATGTGGGAGATTGTCGTTTAAGATACCAACCTATTCCTTCATAGTAATCTGAGTGGAAAGCACCGTTATAATGAATAAATAGCTTTCCTGTTTTATAGTTTTTTAAAATAAAATGGGCCATGGTAGCATCTTTGCTAGCCTGTGCCTTGACAAGGGAAGGCGTTCCATGTTCACCCATCATTTCTAAAATGCTCTTATAGGTTGGGAGTTCTGCATCAAAAGCGATTGGCAATGGGGCAACATAAGATTTTTCGATAGCTGGCAGTGTGTCTAGCGCTTCAAACCCTCCTTTATTAACCAATCGAGAGTATCTCCTTGGGATATTTGTCGCTATAAATTCGAGCTTATTTTCTTTAGCATAATTCACTAAGGGTGCGTAATCTGTTGTATAATTGGGCCAAAGGCGTGCTAAGGTATCTAAGCCTTTTTGGTCGATAGAATCAGATAGGTAAAGATTGACGGCGTTTTGATCATCTGCTTCTAGCATTTCTGCACCAAGTTGTAGCGCTCGTTTCGTGGCTAATTCTTTTGTTACTTCTACTTGTAACCAATGAGCCAAAGCGCTGTTATGAAGTTCTCCGAAAAGTATAATATCTTGTTTGGATAGTGTCGCCATCATTTTTGAATAGCTTATTTCTTTTCCTTTTGCATTGTAAATGGTATAGGGAGAAAGGTTTTGAGCTTGCAGCGAAACTCCTGTCGCCATCAAAAGAAGAAGAATTAACGTTTTTTTCATTTAGCAGCGAAGTTAAGCTGAATTAGATATTCTATCATTGCACTTTATGAAATTGATTAGAATATCAACACTGCTTGTCTTTTTATGTGCGGCAGTTCAATTATGGGCTTGGGGACAAACTGGGCATCGGGTAGTAGGCTACGTAGCTCAACAACATCTTAGTGCCAAAGCAAGTAAGCGGGTTAACCAAGTCCTTACAAAATTTTCGCTTGAAATGAGTGGGAACTATATGGACTTTTTAAGATCAGACACCAATTACAGATTTATGAATTCGTGGCATTATGTAAGTATTCCTGACGGAATGCGGTATGAAGATATTATCCCAAATCCCAAAGGTGATGTTATCAGCATCTTAGAGCAATTGATTGTTGAATTGCGAACCAAACAATTTAAATTAGTGAAAGATGAAGAATTTGCGATCATGGCATTGGTACATTTGGTAGGTGATTTACATCAGCCTTTGCACGTAGGCTTGGCGGAAGATAAAGGAGGAAATGATATAAAAGTGAAATGGTTTGGGGAAGCTACAAATTTGCACCACGTATGGGATAGTGAAATCATAGATAATGAGCAGTTAAGTTATGAGGAGTGGGGCAAGCATGTAAATAGAAATATAGAAAAATGGCAAGTGAAAGCTTGGCAAAGCTCTACCATTAGAGATTGGGCTCAAGAAAGCCAAGACTTGCGAAAAGCATGTTATGACTTTGGTGATAATGTAAATCTGAAATATGAATACTCGTTTAGGCATTTAAAAACGGTAGAGTTAAGACTCGAGCAAGCAGGAGTAAGGCTAGCAGGCTTACTGAACAGTATATACGACTAATCTAAAAAAGTAGCCTTATTTAAAGTGAGTGACATTAATTGTGGTTTAGTTGAGGTTTTTTCTTTTAATTTGACTTTGTAAAAAAAATATGACACGAATAATATTGTTTTTTTGTATCGGAATCACTCTAAATGCTTTCTCTCAAAAAGACCTCCCTACGACGGACAGTAATGCTAAAAAGTATCTAGATGACGGCAAGAATACGGATGCAGATGCCGATATTAGAATTGCTGTTACCTCTATTGTAACAGGTTTTTTGGATTTGGCATACGAGCAAAGAATCAATCATACTTATTCGGTAGAACTGGGTGGAGGTTATCAGTTTAATAGAGGTATAGATGTGTTTAAGTTAGTTAATGAATTGGAGTTTTTTCCATATGATGAAGTACTTACCAAGGGTATGGGTTTTTCGGTAACGGCCAAAAGGTATGGTGGTAAAGAGGCCATTTCAGAGATGACTTTTCAAGCCTTAACCTATAGGAATAGGAACAGTGATTTCGAAACATATAGCTACAATGCACAAGATATATTTTATACTTTTGGATGGAAATACCTATTGAGCAATAGCGTTAGTGCTCAAGCAGGCTTTAACGCAGGACTGCGATTAGCTAAATATGCTCAAACGGTACCTACTACTGGAACTACAACAT
>Ga0208805_1000397_pt1 | contig 13155 bp, 10 predicted proteins | sample Colrivmet1553A02_FD_187659 | JGI IMG/M metagenome (GOLD analysis project Ga0208805, IMG submission 187659) | Estuarine microbial communities from the Columbia River estuary - metaG 1553A-02 (SPAdes) (version 2) | ecosystem: Environmental > Aquatic > Marine > Intertidal zone > Estuary | place... | reverse complement strand
CTGAATCTATTTGCTTGATTTTTAGTATTTTTAGAATAACATCCTAAAATAGTGCTCTATGAAAACAATTCATTTTTTTACCTCCCTATTTGGTATTTGGGTGGGAATTACGTTAGCTCATGCCCAAAAAGTGTATACCCCAGAGGAGGTTAGTGCGTTCAAGTCAACTACAGCGGATTGGATTAGGAATAATGAGCGTTTGAGTCAGGTGATGGTAGATAAAGTATTTTCATTTGCCGAGTTAGGTTTTCAAGAGCAAGCCTCTTCTGAATACTTGACTTCTATATTGGAAAAGAATGGATTTGATATTCAGTGGGGATTATCCGGTATTCCTACGGCTTGGGTGGCCACTTGGTCACATGGCTCAGGGCCTGTTATTGCTTTAGGAAGTGATGTAGATTGTATCCCAAAAGCTTCTCAATATCCAGGTGTAGCATATCACAAACCTATGGTCGAAGGTGCACCCGGCCATGGAGAGGGCCACAATGCAGGGATTCCTTTGAATATTACGGCCGCATTGGCCGTACAACAGGTGATGAAAGCCAACAAAATAGGAGGAACCTTAATGCTCTGGCCTGGTATCGCTGAAGAATTAGTTGCGGCCAAGGCGTGGTTCGTCCGGGATGGTGTTTTTAAAGGGGTGGACGCGTGTATTTTTACCCATGTCAGCAGTAATATGGAAGTTTCTTGGGGACCAGCTACTGGCACTGGGTTGATCTCTGTGGAATTCACTTTTGAAGGTGATGCCGCCCATGCTGCGGGTGCTCCGTGGAGAGGAAAAAGCGCTGCTGATGCCGTTGAGTTGATGAATGTTGGCTGGAACTATAAAAGGGAACACCTTGATCCGCTGAAGCGATCGCACTCAGTGATTTCAGATGGAGGTGATCAACCCAATGTAGTTCCTTCTAAAGCGAGTATTTGGTACTATTTCAGAGATGTCACTTACGAAGGGATTATGGATATGTATCAATCGGCACAAAGAATTGCAGAAGGGGCTGCCTTGATGACCGATACCAAAATGTCCTATAAAATTTTGGGTACTGCCTGGCCCAGACATTTTAACAAAAGTATAGCTGAGGCGATGTACCAAAATATTCAGGCCGTTGGCTTACCTCAGTGGTCAGCTGAAGATCAAGCATTGGCCAAAGCGGTTCAACGTGAGGTAAAAGCTAAGAAAGTAGAAGGATTGGCTATGGAACTTGAGCCGATCGGCATACCAGTAGCACAACCTGTGAGTGGAGGGAGTGATGATATCGGCGATGTCTCTTGGGTAGTTCCTACAGTAACTTTGCGTTTTCCCTCGAATATTCCTGGATTACCTGGTCACCATTGGAGCAACGCTATAGCTATGGCTACGCCAATCGCGCACAAGGGGGTAAGCAAAGGAGCTGAGGTAGAAGCAATGACCATCATTGATTTGCTGACACAACCGTCTCTAATTCAAGAAGCGTGGACGTATTTTAATGAGGTGCAAACCGCTGAAACCAAGTATGAGCCTATGATACAATCAGACACTCAAGCACCTACGTACCTGAATACCGAAATTGATCAGAAATTCCGTAAGGCCCTTGAGCCGTTTTACTACAACGAAAAGAAATATAAATCGTATCTCGAGCAGTTAGGTGTTCAGTACCCAACAGTTAAGGAGTAGTTGGCTGGCTTTTATCGGTTTAAATAAAAATACCCCTTGAAGCTGCGTTGTTGTCCCTCTACCTTGACTTGAAGCAGGTAGTAGTACGTACCTACAGGCAGTGGCTCGCTACTTCCTGTGATGATTCCCGTAAAGTAGTTACTCGACTGTCCATAGCCTTTCACTCGGTAGATCTCCTGACCCCAGTTGTTGGTGATGATCAGTTCGTTGTCTGGGTATTTCTCGATGTTTCTGATGGTAAACACATCGTTGTATCCATCTCCATTGGGAGATAGGGCATTGTAGACCTCGATGTCTTCTGCCACACGAGCACTTGGGGTATAGCTGTTGCTGTCCAAGTAATCCGCTAGACCGTCATTGTCTGCATCATAGGCATCTGAAGGGTTTCCGTCTCCATTAGGATCCGCCTGCTCCTCTTTGGTAGGCAGTCCATCTCCATCATCATCCGCATCTAGGTAATCAGGTGTCTTGTCTTGATCCGAGTCTCCAAGAATCTCAAAGCCGTTCAAGATACCGTCTCCATCAAAGTCTTTTAGATCCCAATTAACTAAACTACTGGTTAGGGTTTGGTTGCTGCGCACCAAGGAACGCTCGTCGTTGATGCCTGTTCCGTCTTGAAGTTCTTGACCATCCGTTACCCCATCTCCATCAGAGTCTATCGATAGGTAGTTGCTGCCCAGGAGCACTTCCAAAGCTGTGGGTATACCGTCGTTGTCGTCGTCCGGATCCAAGTGGTTTGGCTTGCCATCTCCATCCGTATCCACAAAACCTAATAGTGATATTTCTAAAGCAGTAGGCACTGAATCATTGTCATCATCCTCATCCCTGAAGTTGGGAATGCCATCTTGATCTGAGTCTAGGCTGATCATTCCATCAGTACGTACCGTGGGTATGTTTAACTCCTGTGCATTTAAAATTCCATCTCCATCACAATCTGCCAGATCCCATATAGCTGTATTCTCAGCAATACTTTGACTGGACACCACTAGCTCACAGGCATCCGTCGGATCTGTACCATCGGTGACTTCTTGTCCATCGGTGACCCCATCTGTGTCTGAGTCGATGTTTTTCGGGTTACTACCCAGGTCTTCAATCAGGATCTAACCTCTTTCACCACTACACAAAGTGAACCCAAATCACCCCAATTTCACCCAAGAAATAGGGAGGTATAACGGTATAAATAGAATACTTTTTAACCCTGCTGAGCACCCCCAGGGGCACCCTTGGGAAATGAAAAAACCCGTAAGTTCTTGTTTTGTAAGGGTTTACGGGTTTTGGGTGGTGGTACCTCCAGGCCACCAGACTCTTTATCTGGTTTAATCTATTTTCGACAAATACCTTAAAATCAGAATTATAACCTGTTTTTTCGGAAATAATTATCAGAAGAAGTAAACCTAAATAAAGAGAGAAAAACCCTGCCGAGCACCCCCAGGAGCACCCTCAATTTTTGTAATTTCTATACTGTTAGGATAACAAAACGTTTTTTCAAATGACCCCTGAACACATTGCTCTTGAAAACACGTAAATTATTGTTATATTTAATTCTAAATAGGTCACAATTCATATTTTTTATAACAACATGAAGGTATTTTCCGATGGTTTTTTTTCAATAGATCCAACAAATGGGTTTTTGCCAATTTCAGAGCCGCTTGCGGTTCTTCCTGAAAGGTATTCTGAAATACAAAGATTGTTAGATAATATGCCAATAAGAAAACCAGATGGCAATCCAGGACTTTTAAGTTTTGAGGGTGAGTTTGAAGCTGAAGTAATAAAAATTACAAACTATAAAAATTTAGTATACACAGAAACTGATAAGTTTGTTTTAGCTTCTTTGTTTAGGGCCTATAGTTTTATAACATCTGCCTATACTTTAGCGCCAGCACACCATACATTTTTGAAAACAGGTAAATATGGGAAAGCACATGATTTACTTCCAAAAAATATAGCTCAGCCTTTTGTAGCAGTTTCGGAAAAATTAGAGGTTTATCCATGGATAGACTATCATTATGCATATAGCCTGGGCAATTATGTTAAAATAGACAAACTAGGAGGATATGAATGGACAAATTTATCCATGGCAGTAAAATTTTCAGGCATGGATGATGAGAGAGGATTTATTATGCTACATGTTGATATCAATCAGTATTCTCCAGACATGATTAAATCTGTTTTTGCCATAGTTGATAGTAAAAAAACTGGAGTAGTATTAAATGATTCTGTAAAGTTACTTGCCGATACTTTACATAAAATGAATGACCGAAGAAAATTAATGTGGGAAGCCTCGCGTTGGAAACATTACAACGACTTCAGAGTTTTTATAATGGGTGTAAAAGGAAATGACGATATTTTTCCAAATGGCTTATTATATGAAGGAGTTTGGGATGAACCTCACGCATATAGAGGTCAAACAGGGGCTCAAGACAACATTATCCCTACAGCAGATATCGTAAGTGGAGTTATAAATTACTATCCCAAGAACCAATTAACAGAGTACTTATTGGATCTTCGACAATATAGACCAATGTGTGTTCAAAAGTTTTTTTCAGAACTAACTCAACAAATGTCCCAAAATCCTCTTGCAAATCGTTTAATCAGTGATGATGATCAATTGGGCATGCAAGAATTGATGAAAGTTTACGAAGAAATATACTTATTCAGAAATGGTCACTGGCAATTTGTTCAAAAATATATTATGCAGAATACCGCATACCCTAAAGCGACAGGTGGAACTCCAATTACTCAATGGATACCAAACCAGATAAAAGCTGTTCTAAGCGCAATGAAAGTATTGTCTGAATCTATGAAATCAACATTTGAATTTTCATTAGAGGATTGGAGCCAAAATTATCAAAGAAAGGTGGACTTGCTTAATAAACAACTAGAGATAGTTTCTATAGATGCTTTTAATCCAGAGGATGTTTTTAAACTCAATAGTGATTTAGGTTATCAGGACTTCTGATTAAAACAAATATTAGTTAGGTTCTAAATAAGTCTACATATATGTTTTGTCACTAAATTAAGATCAATATTGAAGCTTCACTAAATTTTATTCTTATAACCCTCTCTCATTTCAAAGGCAACACAATACCGCAAGTGCTTCTTCATGTTTTAGCTTGTTAAGCAGTTCTTTTGCCATTAGGTGAACTTTCCTCTCTTTTTCTTTTGAATTTTTCAATTCCAAAATATGCTTTAGCTTGGTTTGGTTTTTTAGTTTGGAAATTATCTCACAGCTGGGTAATAGCTCACAATTTCCCAATCTGCCTAAATCATTGCCTGTTAATATTAGGCTGTTTTGGACATGTACCGGAAGATTATCTACCCCTATTCCTTTATTAGTTGGTTTTTCTATTTCAAATAAGGCTTCTTTTATCATTCTTGCATACCAGTTTTTCCCCAATCGTGCTACCAAGTCTAGTTTAATCGTGTCTAATTTACCATCTTCCCCCAAGTAGTTTTTATTTAAGTGAATATTTACTACCCTACATATTACTAGGTTTCCTGCCCCCCCCTCTGTTCCTAGAGCAATGATTTGTTCAACAACACATTCAAAAGAAACAGGAGATTCTGCCACCCTAGGAGGTAATATTTTCAGAGATGCTATTGGGGTTAATCCAGATTTTATAAATTCATTTATTCCCTTGTCATATTCTGTACTTGCGAGAGACATTTGTTCCACAATTTCGAAGTTTACAATATTAATGCAGACTTCTTTAACCTCTTTTACATTATCTAAACTGTGCTTAGTAGTGTTGTTTGAGCCTCTTCTTGCTGGAGAAAACACAAGTATTGGGGGATTTGCACTAAAAACATTAAAAAAACTGAATGGACTCAAATTAATATTTCCCTCAATATCCACGGTGCTTGCAAAAGCTATGGGCCTAGGGGCAATTGCTGTAAGTAGGAGTTGGTGTAAGTCCTGGGTAGAGATAGAATTTGGTTCTATGGTTATAGTGTTACTCATCTAGTTTAATTAATATTCACAGGGTAATAATTGTGATCTGACCTCACCAAACCCAACTCTTATACCATTTTTTTCACAGTGGCCTTTTATGATAATTGTGTCAAAATCTTCAATAAAGCTTCTTGTTTCTCCACTCTCTAACTTTATTGGGTTTTTTCCACCCCATGAAAGTTCTAGCATAGAACCGTACGATCCACTTTCCCTTCCGGAAATAGTTCCTGAAGCCATTAGGTCACCTACATTTAGATTACACCCATTAATCGTATGATGGGTCAATTGCTGTGCCATATTCCAATACATATACTTAAAATTTGATCTACTTAGAAAGCTTTCATTTTTATTTAATGGCTTAATTGATACTTCTAAATTGATATCGAAATTTTTTAATCCTCTGTAAGACAAGTAAGGAAGCACTTCAGGTTGCTGAGTAGGTCCAGCAACTCTGAATGGTTCTAAGGCCTCCATTGTAACAACCCATGGAGAAATAGAAGAGGCAAAGTTCTTTGATAAAAAAGGGCCTAAAGGAACATATTCCCATTTTTGAATATCCCGAGCAGACCAATCATTAAAAAGTACTTTGCCAAAAATATAATCCTCAGCATTATCTGTAGTTAAAGAGTAGCCTAATTTTGTGGATTTCCCTATGATAAATCCCATCTCTAATTCAAAGTCTATTTTTGAAGAGGGTTCCAAAACAGGCATATCTGTATTTGGTTTGATAACTTGCCCTTTTGGTCTTCTTATGGATGTATTGCTTACTACAATTGAAGATGCTCTGCCATGGTATCCTACAGGCAAATGCCGCCAATTTGGCAGTAGTGCATTTTCGGGATCCCTAAACATTTTGCCCACGTTGGTTGCGTGTTCAATACTAGAATAAAAATCTGTGTAGTCTCCAATAAAGACAGGGAGTTGCATTTTTATTGTTTTCTTATCTATAAACGCTTCCTCATTTTTTCTCAGTACAGACTTTTTGTTACATAGCTCAGACTGAATATGCAACCTTACTGACGTGGTAGTCAATTTTCCTAGAGAAATAAAATCGTTTAAATAATTATTATCAAAGATTTTTCTATCAAATGAGAAATTTTGGAATACACCTAAATCAAATGCTTTTACTAGATCTAAAATTTTATCACCTATAGCCACACCTACTCTAGAGCCTATTTTCTCTGAAAAGAAAATACCAAAAGGGATATTGTGTATACTAAAGTCTGAATTTTCTGGAATATCTACCCAAGGGTCCATCATAAGTTACTGTTTAATTATAAGTTGTATCCCATCTGAAATTAATTTATTCATCGTACTTATTGATTTTAACTTATTTAAATGTTCTTGTATATCTTTTTCTATATGAAGACCTTTTCCATAAACTAATTCATACATTTCTAGGCATAAAAGCCAATCCTTAGGGTGATTTTCCTTTAAATCATTTAGTATGTTTAAAAGAGAAGGCTCCTCCAATCTAGAATTTTCTCTCATAAAACTTATATTCTCATATAACGTGTTTAGCTTTTTTTGGAGAATTTTTGGTGATGGTTTGCGACTTTTAGTTTTTGAAACTTTATATAAATTTCTAAAAGAATTTGGACAGGCTGGTCCTGCAAAAGCAGATACAACCTTTTTTCCAACTGCCATATCGTAAACTCCCCATTCTGGTTCAAATAAGATGATATCTCCAAAGGTGACCGTACAGTTTTTAAAAGATATAAGAATTATTTTTCCTCTCACATCTCTTTTTCCTGTAATAATTTCACCACTTACTTTTATACCTCCTTCAAAATGCAATTGCACTTGTTTTCCCTCACAAATACCATATATCTCTAAATCCTTAGGTGACATGTCTTCAATAGCTAGATTGGTATTCTCTAGTTTCCCTATTGGGCTTCCAAATCCGTCAGGGTGTTGCTGTACACTATGACCGTTGAGTTCTTTTTCTCTGGAGGCTAACGCTGTTTGTCCTAATGTCTGTATATATATAACCTTATTTTCAAAAGAAATTACTTTTGAAAACAAACCAGAAATTTGCAATCCAGTACTTAATTCAACAGTTCCTATATTTTGAGACTCAATTAGTTTTTCTACGCCATTGAGTCCACCGGTTCTCAGGGCCATTTTGTCCGCAAACTTTTCTAAAATATAACTAAGATGTGCAAAATTTGGTGTAACAAAAAGCTGAGGTTGGGTCTTTGTTATATCAAAATTAACTTGTGCAGCGTCTATGGTATAATTTCTTTTTTCTACTTTATCTAGTAGACAAAGTTTACTTTCTTCAATAGATGAAAGTAAACCGGCGCCGTATATTTTTGGATTGTCTAAGGTGCCAATCAATCCGTATTCGACTGTCCACCAATGAAGGTTTCTTAGTTGAGCCATTTCTGATAACTCCCCCACATTTTCTTGTATTTTTTGAAGTTCCATTAAAGCATTTTCGATACTTTCATGATCTGCTTCTGGATCTTCTTTTAAGATAGAAACCTTTCTAACTGCCTCGTATATTTCATAGTCTTTAGGAGATGAAATGGCTTTACTGCCTATTTCGCCAAACCTTCGTAAATACTCTGCATATTCAGGATTTCCAATTATTGGGGCATGGCCTGCTGCCTCATGAATAATGTCAGGGGCGGGGGTATAAGCTATTTGATCAATATTTCGAATATCAGAAGCTATCACCAACACATTGTAGGCCTGGAATTCCATAAAAGCGTTGGGCGGTATAAATCCATCAACAGAGACTGCAGCCCAACCAATATCCTTAAGAATTCTATTCATTCCCTCCATCTCTGGAATACGATCGATAGTAATCCCTGTGCGTTCAATTCCGTCTAGATAATAATGATGAGCTACTTGTGGTAAGTAATTTAAATTTAACCGCATTACATATCTCCATATAGCATGATCTTGTGCCGTGTATTCTTCATAAGGTTGTTTAACTATAAATTCATGAAGGTAGATTGGCAACTTTTTTGTGACTTCGTTCCATTGAAAATTTGTGAGAATTTTTGAATTCATGGGGGAAGTTTGTTTATAAAGTACCTCTATTTTCTTGCTCTCTCTCTATTGCTTCAAATAATGACTTAAAATTACCTACACCAAAGGATTGGGCTCCTTTTCTCTGAATAATTTCAAAGAAAAGTGTTGGTCTGTCAACAATTGGTTTAGTAAATAACTGAAGTAAATACCCTTCCTCATCACGGTCAATTAGTATGCCATTTTGTTTTAGTATTTCAACATCTTCATCGATTTCTCCTACCCTTTCTAATAAGTCGTCATAATAAGTTTCAGGCACATACAGAAATTCAACACCTCGTTGTTTCATTGAAGAAACAGTATCTATAATATTGTCAGTGGCTACTGCAATGTGTTGTACTCCAGGACCACCATAAAAATCTAGATATTCTTCTATTTGAGATTTTTTCATCCCCTCAGCCGGTTCGTTTATTGGAAATTTAACCCGCCCATTTCCATTGCTCATCACCTTACTCATAAGTGCGGTGTATTTAGTAGATATATCATTGTCTGTAAATGATATAATTTGAGCAAACCCCATAGTTTCAGCGTAAAATTTACACCATTTATTCATATCTCCCCATCCAACATTGCCCACAATATGATCTATGAATTTTATGCCTACTGAAGATGGGCTGTAATGCGAAGTCCATTTTTTATATCCAGGCAAAAATGGACCTTTGTAATTTTTTCTTTCTACAAATATATGAACTACCTCACCATAAGTGCATATTCCAGACCTTACTACTTGCCCATATTCATCCTCTTCAACGATGGGCTCCATAAATGGAATAGCCCCTCTCATGGTTGTTTCTTCATACGATTTTGTGGCATTTTCCACCCAAAGGGCAATTACCTTTACACCATCTCCATGGGTGTTTATATGCGTATTTATGGGTCCGCCTTTTTGTAGGGGAGTGGTTAAAACAAGTGTTATTTTATCTTGTTTAAGCACATATGAAACCCTGTCTTTAACACCTGTTTCTAATCCTGCGTATGCGTGGGATTGAAATCCAAATGCAGTCTTGTAAAAGTGGGCACTTTGTTTGGCATTTCCTACGTACATCTCTATGTAATCGGTACCTAATAGGGGTAAAAAGTCTTCTGCATCAGAAAATATTTTTTTCATCCCATATTCGGTATTTTGTAGTTCCTTAAGTCTTCTTAATTCAGCCATTTTCCCTCAATTTTAGCAACTATACTATGATTCTTCTAACCAAGATTGGTAATATGATTCATCATTAATTTTCATGGCCTCTTCTGTTACCATAAGAGGTTTAAAAGTATCTACCATAACTGCGAGTTCTGCAGTTTCTTTTTTTCCAATGCTTTTCTCCATGGTCCCAGGGTGTGGACCATGTGGTATCCCAGATGGATGAAGCGTTATTTGACCTTCTACAATATTTTTTCTGCTCATAAAATTTCCATCAACATAGTATAATACTTCATCAGAATCTATATTGCTGTGGTTATAAGGCGCAGGGATTGCGTTGGGGTGATAGTCGTACATACGAGGCACAAAAGAGCAAATAGTAAACCCACTATTTTCAAAAGTTTGGTGTACTGGGGGCGGCTGATGCACTCTACCTGTAATAGGCTCAAAATCATGAATGGAAAATTTGTATGGGAAATTGTAGCCATCCCAACCGACCACACTAAATGGGTGAGCAGCATAGACATACTCATGAATAAAGTCTTGTTTTTTAACTTTAATGACGAAGTCCCCCCTCTCGTTATATGTCTCTAATTCCTCTGGCCCATGTAAATCTCTTTCACAAAAAGGCGAACTTTCAAGGTGTTGTCCAAACCAGTTTCTGTATCTTTTTGGAGTATAAATGGGATTTTTAGCTTCAACTATAAATAACCTATTGTCTTGATCATCAAAATTAATCTGGTAAATAACCCCTCTAGGAATTAACAGGTAATCTCCATATTTAAACGAGATATTTCCTAGATAAGTTCTTAATTTCCCAGAGCCTTTATGAATGAAGATGAGTTCATCTGAATCGGTATTTTTATAGAAATACTCTTTAAGAGAACTTATGGGTGCAGCCAGCACTATACTACAATCACTATTCGTTAAGACGGTTTTTCTACTCTCTAAATAATCTGTTGTAGGCTTTATATTAAAACCCCTAAGTGCTAGAGATTTCATGTTTTTTTCCACAGCTATTTTTGGAGCTACATCATAAGATTTTAATATACCCTTTACTTGCGTGGGTCTTTGGGTGTGATATAAAAGGGAAGCCATGCCGTCAAAACCTATCGTTCCAAAAAGTTCCTCATAATAAAAATCCCCTAGTTCATTTTTAAATATTGTATGTCTTTTTTTAGGAATAATTCCAAGCTTGTGATAGTATGGCATAATCTTAATTTTAGATATTAATTGTAGCAGTTGTTCCTTTTTCAACTGAAAGTTTTTCAATGGCTATATTTAGTGAATTCTTTGTTAAGTTGAGGCCATCTAAACTTTTTTCATGCACTTCAGTAAGTGCTTTTTTGATTGTATTTGAGCAATCTTCAAATAATAATTTGTCTGTTATTTCTTCATCACTATTCATTAAATAAGCAAAAACCCTGGCCATACCACAATTGGCTATGAAGTCAGGAATAATGGATATTTTTTGATCTATTTTTGAGAGTAATGGACCCATAAAAATTTCTGGATCGTTAAAAGGTACATTAGCACCACAACTAACTAATTTCAACCCTTTTTTAATTAGCGACTCCATTTGGTTTTTTTCAACCATTCTTGAACCTGCTGCTGGAATAAATATATCTGCTTTGAATTGCCAAGCAGCATCAATGCCTTGATGGTTAGCAATGAAGTTTGGAAGTAGGTGAAGACGCCCTTTGTTTTGATAAAACAATTCTATGTCTTTATCGCTAAAGCCTTCTTGGTCAAGAAATCCTCCCATTTGGTCTATTATAGCTACTATTTTAACACCTGATTTACAGAGATAATAGCCTGCTGCAGCCCCCACATTGCCCCACCCTTGAATTATTGCTTTTTTACCTTGTAAATTGCCGCCCCATATTTGAAAATAATGCTTTACCGCTTCTGACACTCCATAGCCGGTAATTAAGTCAGAAACCAGGTGGTTTGTTCCTGTAGGTGGGATATATAAAGGGTTTGTTACGCATTTTGAAACCCCAGTTTTCAATCGTGTAATTTTAAATTTATTTTGTTCTTCATTATGATCGAAGTATCCATTTACAATCCCTTCTTGAGGATGTACTATACCCAAACTTTCTGTTATTGGAATCACTTCGTGAATCTCATCTATATTCAAATCGCCACCAGTACCGTAATAGCTTTTTAAAATAGGTTTTATAGCAGCATACCATCGAGTCAAAACTTCTTTCTTTCTAGGGTCTTTTGGATCGAAATCTATTCCTGATTTGGCTCCGCCGATTTGAGGGCCGGAAACAGTAAATTTTATTTCCATAGTCTTAGCTAAAGAGGTTACTTCATGACGATTTAAACCTTTTCTCATTCTGGTTCCTCCACCTGCAGCCCCACCTCTCAGAGAATTTATCACCACCCATCCCTTAGCCTCGGAATCTCTGTCTATCCATTCAAATACAATTTCTGGGGCAGTGTGTTCAAATATTTCTATGAGATTATTCATCTTTTCTATTACTAATTATTGTGTATACTTAAAGTTATAAATCCGTTATCAATTTGTTTGGATACACTTAATATTTTTGTAAATACAGAAATTATAAATACTTTAAACGAATATTTATAGAAAAATATTCTTTATAAACTATTAATGTTCTTTCAATATGAACAATAAACTAGATGCAATAGACTTTAAAATATTAAACCTTTTACAAGAAGATGGTAGAGTTACCATAAAGAAAATATCGGAGGCATTAAAACTTTCTACAACACCTATTTTTGAGAGGATCAAAAAACTAGAGAAGGGTGGGTATATTAAAAATTATGTAACCCTCTTAAATAACCGAAAACTTGGTTTAAAGCAAGTTGTGTTTATCCAACTAACTTTAAAAGAGCACTCGAGAAGTTATATTGAGAAATTTGCCAACGAGGTAAAGCTGTTTCCAGAAGTGTTAGAATGTTATAGGATAACTGGTAATTTTGATTTTTTACTTAAAGTGTTGGTTACAGACATTGAGTCTTATGAGAATTTTATTTTAACTAAACTCTCATTGCTTTCCAACCTAGGTAATGTACAAAGTCACATAGCTTTATCAGAGGCTAAAAACACAACAATAGTAAATTTAAATGCTGTAAGAAGTCACATGGAATAATTTGTGCAAAAAACATACCTGTTGAAAAACACAGCGGCCAGTATCTTTTATACTTTTAAGACGGCGGGGTAAGGAGATAGAATAAACGATTTTGAAGCTTCATGACTTAGTCCACCAATACACAAAGTTAACCAAAACCACCCAATTTCACCCAAGAATTAGGGTAGTATAACGGTATAAAAAGAATACATTTTGACCCTGCCGAGCACCCCCAGGAGCACCCTTGGAAAATGAAAAAACCCGTAAGTCCTTGTTG
>Ga0208805_1000358_pt1 | contig 14221 bp, 10 predicted proteins | sample Colrivmet1553A02_FD_187659 | JGI IMG/M metagenome (GOLD analysis project Ga0208805, IMG submission 187659) | Estuarine microbial communities from the Columbia River estuary - metaG 1553A-02 (SPAdes) (version 2) | ecosystem: Environmental > Aquatic > Marine > Intertidal zone > Estuary | place... | reverse complement strand
AAACTGGGAAGAGATGGGTCAACTTGAGTTGGCCGGGATGGCGCTGAGCCAATGCCCACCGGGCGGAACCAAAGCGTCGGACTTGCTTGAAGAATTGAGGCAGGGTGCTTCGGCGCTTATGCCAAACTAGAGCCTTGGGGATGAGGCCCACGCGGTAGCCCGCTTGCTGAATTCGGATACTTAGATCGATGTCCTCCCCCGTTTTAAAATGGACGTCGTAGCCGCCCACCGCCTCGAAAACGGAACGCTTCATGCCCATATTGAACCCACGTGGGTAGTAGGTCGCCGTACGCGTTGTTCCCCCGCGGATTCCTCCGGTCGTCCAAAAACTGGTCATGCTAAAGCTGATGGCTTTTTGGAGCGGACTGAAATCTTCCGGGGCGGCATCCGGGCCGCCAAAGGCGTCCCAGCCCTCGGCCTCCAGTCCCTCGGTCAGGTGCTGCAAGTACTCCTCAGGCAGCAAGCAATCAGAATCGAGGAAAATCAAATACTCGCCCTGTGCGTGCCGGGCAGCCAGGTTTCGAGCCTCTGATACCGGCAAGTAATCCTCTTGAAGAAAGGTAACGGGCAAGCCTGCTGCGTGGGAAGCGGCTTCCACAGTAGCTCGCAAGCCGTCCTGGGGAGTTCCGTCCGCTAAGATGACCTCAAAGTCGCCTCGGTTATACCTGAGGGCAGCTGCGGATGCGATGAATTCTCGAACCTCCTCCGGCCGATCAAATGTGGGGGAAATGAGGCTGAACTTCAAGGAAATTTAGGACGCTGAGTTGATGTGCTCGCCGATGGAATACTTGGGCTTCTTGCTCGATTGGCGCACCATGAGCTCGGCCAGCAAGCCGGTCACAAACAGTTGGGTGCCCAAAATCATGGTGGTTAAGAAGATGAAGAACCAGGGATCTTCGGTCACTAGCCCTGGCCGCATGCCCTGAGCCAAGCGATAGAGCTTCAGTCCGCCCATGGCCGCCAAGGCCAATCCCGAGGCGAGGAACATCATGACACCCCAGGTTCCAAAAAAGTGCATCGGTCGGCGCTGAAAACGGCTCACCATGGACAGGGTCACTAGATCCAGTAAACCGTTCACGAAACGGTTCATCCCAAATTTGGTGCTGCCGTATTTACGCGCCTGATGCTGAACCACTTGCTCGCCAATTTTGCCGTATCCCGCCATTTTTGCCAAAACGGGCACGTATCGGTGCATCTCGCCCTGGACCTCCACCGCTTGGGCCACTTCGAGGCGGTAGGCCTTTAGGCCGCAATTGAAGTCATGCAGGTAAATTCCGGACATCTTGCGTGCCGCCCAGTTAAAGAGCTTCGTCGGCAGCGTCTTCGTCAAAGGGTCGTAGCGCTTCTTCTTCCAGCCGCTGATTAAATCGTAGCCATCTACCCGAATACCCTTCACCAATCCGGGAATCTCCTCCGGAGAATCTTGCAAATCGGCGTCCATGGTGATGACAATTTCACCTTGGGCCTGCTGAAATCCCACATAGAGAGCGGCGGACTTGCCGTGATTGCGACGGAATCGGGTGCCGCGTACAGTGGGGAAGGTTTTTGCCAACCCGGCGATGACTTCCCAGGAGGTATCCGTGGAACCGTCGTTTATGAAGAGCACCTCATAGCTCAAGCTTTCCGCCTTGCAAACGCGGTCAATCCATGCGGTCAGCTCGGGGAGGGATTCCGCCTCATTGAAGAGGGGAATAACCAGAGAGAGGTCAAAGGGATGCTTAGTCAAACTCGGGTCGGTTTTTCTTTGTTACGGCCGCCACAACGAGGCCCAAAATCGCAAAAATGGCCATGCCGCCTCCGGTGGTCTTCAATTGACCCGAAATGGTTTTGGCATTCATGGATTGCTCCATGATGTTTTCATGCAAGGCTTCTGTCGAAGCCACGCCCATGAATTTCATGGTTGCCTGCAACTGGTCTTCAGGCATGTCCATCATGAGATCAAATTGACGCTCCCCATTTCGGGCGGCTAATTCGCTGTCGACAAAGTTGTAAAACGTCAAGTTGAACACCATGCCAAGCAACGCCGCAACGATGAAGGGAAGCATAAAGGCCGAAAAGGCCTCGCGAAAGGACGCATAGCCCCCGTTTTGCTTCTTAAAGGCAATCACCGCCAAAATGAACACCACCAAGGTGGCCAATAAAACGAGGATCCCTCCCGTCCGTGAGGTATAGAGATTTTCATCTACGATATAGATCCCGAGCACATAGAGCACGGTGATGACTGTATTCAAGACGCCATACTGGATGGCGATTTTCTTCATGATTGGATTCATAGGGGCGAGAAATGGCGATTTTCTTCATGATTGGATTCATAGGGGCGAGAAATTAGGGGCTAACCCGGACAAATTTAACCAATTGCTCGCGGCCAGCATGGTGGCGGCTGACCCAGCCTTGTTTTGGGGTGTGTAGGGTCCAGATAAAGGGCTCTGAACTCGGCGCCACGGTTTGCGCCACCAATCGCCCCGTCACATCCAGCATTTCCAAGAGATCCCCAGCTTGAACGCCGTGGATTTGAAGTCCCCACGGCACAGGCCAAACCTCCATGGGGCCTTGCTGCGTCCTTTCATCAACCCCTATCGTGGCTACGCTCGAAATCGGAATGGTCACTGTGGGGAAATTGGGATGGGTTGTTTGGAACGAAAGGGATTCTCCCACATAGGCCAAGCCACTGTTGTAGTCTACTTCGATTTCAATAAATCCGCCAGCTGGACAGGTGGTCGTTCCAGACCAGTTGGATTCATCCGTAATACTTGATGTGGAAATCTGCACGTTTGAAAACAAGAGCGGCACATTGCCGTCGTTTACAATAATCAATCGCCGGGTGCGGGTTCCGGGATTGCTCAAATTCGTGTAATGCCGAAGATGAAGCGTATCCTCAGTGACATAAAAACTGGGCGCTGCCGTTGCCGCGGTCGGCCCAACGAGCGTGCTGATGCGGTCCAAAAACTGGGGATAGTCCACGTAGGGATTGCGGTTGTTTTGCAAGGCATAGATTCCTGCATTGCGGTAGCGATCCAAGCTATCGGGTGGAAAACTCTTGTGCCAGGCGTACAGCGTCGGCTCCTGAGGTAAGTAAAAATTGCTATAGTCCCCATACCGTGTCACGAAGTAGAGCATGGCGCGGGCCGCATCCCCTTTATGGGCATCCCGGGGCTCAAAAACACCGTTTAAGCGTTTACTCCCTCCTTGAGACCAGGCCGGCGTACCCGTGATGATACCAAACGGGTTGTTGCTCCGCTGGGTATTGGCCATCTCATCCGAAGGAAAAAGGTGGTGAATGTCACTCACCATCGGTGCAGCGCTGCTAAAAAAGCTCTGTGGAAAGGTGTGTTCACAGTTGAAGTTATTGGCTGTTGCCCCCGACCGCGTCGTAAAAGCCGCCGTGCGTCCTGTATACACGCATTCCACGATGCCCCCGTGGTTGTCCAGGGTTGCGTACATGTTGTCGCGGGCCACATTGTAGGACAGCGACGTTTGGTTGGCGGACAAGGTTGAGGTTAGGGCCGCGCGCAGCGGTCCCTCAGAAAGGTTTTGGGTCCCCGCATAATACGCCAAGCTGTACACTCCATCCGCTTCAAATTTGACCCCAAAAGCTCCCAATTCATGGTCCGTCGTCAATACGAGGGGGAGCAAATGTTCCACGTTGTGCACGGGCGTGAAACGCACTGAAATTGGCATCGAATCTCCAGGAAATACTTGATTTTGAGGCATGTAAATATCAAGCAAGGTATCCCCATAAAATGCGGCCGTACGGACGGACTCTATGGTTAAAGGACTCGAAGTCGAGTTATACACCCATACCACGGAAGAATCCCGTTGGAGCTCGGTCACGGCACCTCGCTGTAACGTGGTGGTACTTAATACTTGGCCCAAAAGACTTGGCGACCAGAGGGCTAGAGCGAGGGTGACTAATTTCAAACGTTTCATGTAGTTTGCATAGGGTTCGTCCCACAAAGGTCGTCTATCTTTGCACTCGGGCAAGGATCAAACAACCAGCTCCTGATGAATCCCCCAGGACGGAAACGTAGCAAGGGTAGTTGGTCGTAGCGGTGTGATTTGACTCCTTGCCTTTTTTTTCTTTCCTCCCTTGTTTTTTCGGATTGTTTAGCGCGCCACCACCTCCAGGACCGTATCGACGATGTCCTCCACACTGGGCTTGGAGAAATAATCCCCATCGCTGCCATACGCTGGGCGATGCGCTTTGGCGGTCAATGTAGCCGGGGCCGCATCCAGGAACTGGAAGGCGTTTTGCTCCTCGACAATTTTTTGAAGAATATAGGCTGAGGCCCCACCATCGACATCCTCGTCCACGACTAAGAGGCGATTGGTGCGCTGCACAGAGGCTAGACAATCCTTCGCCCGGTCAAAGGGCAGCAGGGTTTGGGCGTCGATGATTTCAATGTCCACATCCAAGGCCGTGAGGCGCTCCGCCGCTTCCTGCGCCAGACGACACATGGAGCCATAGGTCACGAGGGTAAGATCCGACCCTTTACGCAAGATCTCCACATGGCCCAACGGCACGGTAAAGTCGGCCAAATTGGTTGGCAATTTTTCCTTGAGTCGATAGCCATTCAAGCACTCAATGACCAAGGCGGGCTCATCGGCCTGGAGCAAGGTATTGTACATGCCTGCTGCTTGGGTCATATTTCGAGGCACGCATACATACATGCCGCGCAGAGCGCCGAGAATCAAGCCCATAGGAGACCCAGAATGCCAAATGCCCCAAGGTATTGTACATGCCTGCTGCTTGGGTCATATTTCGAGGCACGCATACATACATGCCGCGCAGAGCGCCGAGAATCAAGCCCATTGGAGACCCAGAATGCCAAATGCCCTCCAGGCGGTGACCCCGTGTTCGCACAATGAGCGGGGCCTTTTGCCCTCCCGCCGATCGCCAGCGAACTGTGGCGCAGTCGTCGCTCAGAATTTCGAGCGCGTAGAGTAGGTAATCGAGGTATTGAATTTCGGCAATGGGCCGCAATCCACGCATCGCCAGGCCAATACCCTGGCCGGCAATGGTTGCTTCTCGGATGCCCGTATCAAACACGCGGGTTTCGCCAAAGGCTTCTTGCATGCCCTCCAAACCTTGGTTGACATCACCAATGGTGCCGACATCCTCCCCGAAAATCAGGGTTTCGGGATATTGAGTGAACAGCGCATGAAAATTATCCCGCAGTACCACTCGAGCGTCCACCATGGGGGCCGCGTCGTCATAGGTCGGCGGAACCACGGGGACCGCGAGCGCGGTTCCCGAATGCAGTTGGGCGCTGTAGGCCTCTGCGCCCCGTTCCTGCTGGGCCGAAATCCATGCCTGAACGGCCTGTACATCCTTGCCCATGGCGCGCGCTTGAGTCGTGGCCTGGCGAACAGCAGACAGCGAATCCCGCCACATGGCTGTTTTGTCGGCACGCAAACGCTGTGCGGGGCCATTTTCCCCTAGGAGTTCAAGCCAATCCGCGGCCTGATCGCGGATCACGTGCAAGGGCTGAAGGTAGGCTGCAAAGGCGTTTTGCATCGCCTGTTTGGCGGCCTCTTTGGCTTCCGCTTCCACCTCATCCAAGGCCTTCTCAGAAAGCAAGTCGTGGGCACGGATGAACTGACGGAATTGCGCGATGCAATCAAACTCTTGTTCCCAGGCGAGGCGCTCCGGGCTCTTGTAGCGTTCATGCGACCCCGATGTGGAATGCCCTTGTGGTTGGGTCATTTCTTGAATGTGCAAGAGTACGGGCACATGCTCGGTTCGGGCAATGCGCTCCGCCTTTTCAAATGCAGATACCAAAGCCGCATAATCCCAGCCATTCGCCACAATGATCTCAAAACCAGGTTCCAGGGTCTCCCCTTTTTCATTGACACTGCGCTGAAATCCCGCAAGGGCTTTGGAAATATTCTGCTTTAGCGTTTGGTAGCGGGCGTGCACTGAAATGCCATAATCGTCATCCCACACGCACATCACCAAGGGTACCTGCATCACTCCCGCCGCGTTCATCGCTTCCCAAAAATGGCCTTCTGACGAAGACGCATTGCCTATGGTTCCCCAGGCCACTTCTTGGCCTTGGCGGCTGAATCCGTTGTCCATCCCCAATGCCTTGTACACCTTTGAGGCTTGGGCGAGCCCGAGCAATCGGGGCATTTGCCCCCCTGTCGGGGAGATATCGGCGGAAGAATTTTTTTGATCTACGAGGGACTTCCAGGCGCCTTGATCGTCCAAGGAACGCGTAGCAAAGTGTCCATTCATTTGGCGGCCCGCACTAGACGGTTCGCGCTCAATCGAGGTATCGGCATACAACGAGGCAAAAAACTGCTCCGGTGTCAGGGCGCCGATGGCCATCATAAACGTTTGATCCCGGTAATATCCACTTCGGAAGTCTCCGTCGCGGAACACTTTGGCCCACGCGAGTTGTGCGAGCTCTTTGCCATCGCCGAAAATGCCAAATTTGGCCTTTCCCGTCAAGACTTCTTTGCGACCCAAGAGGCTGCATTCGCGGCTCAGCACCGCGAGGCGGTAATCTTGTTGAATCGAATGAATAAAATCAGGATTGTGCATGTTTACAAAAATAGGGTGACCTTTGTTCCCGAATCCCATTTAAACTACAATCAAACAATGAAATTCTTCATCGACACGGCAAATTTGGCCGAAATCCAAGAAGCACAAGATATGGGCATCCTGGATGGCGTGACCACCAACCCTTCTCTGATGGCCAAAGAGGGCATCGCCGGAACAGACCGAGTCATGGCCCACTACAAAGCCATTTGCGACATCGTGGATGGCGACGTGAGTGCTGAGGTGATTTCAACAGACTTTGAGGGAATGGTTCGCGAAGGAGAGCTGCTTGCAGCCCTCGATCCAAAAATTGTTGTTAAAATCCCCATGATTAAAGATGGCGTGAAGGCGATCCGCTACTTTTCAGACCAAGGCATCAAGACCAACTGCACCCTCATTTTCTCTGCAGGCCAGGCCCTCTTGGCCGCCAAAGCAGGGGCCACCTATGTCTCCCCCTTTATCGGTCGCTTGGACGATATCTCCACCGACGGCATGGCCTTGATTGAATCCATCCGCCTCATTTTTGACAACTACGGGTTTGAAACGGAGATCTTGGCCGCTTCAGTCCGTCACCCGATGCACATTTTGAACTGTGCTGAAATTGGAGCTGACGTCATGACGGGTCCGTTGAGTGCCATTCATGCCCTTCTCAAGCACCCCTTGACGGACATTGGCTTGGAGAAATTCTTAGCAGACCACAAGAAGGCGAATAGCTGAGAGCTCGAGAGCTAGGTGGCTCCTAGCTAAAGAGTTTGAAGGCATTGGACCAAAGGGTTCAAGAGTTGAAGGGTAAAGTCCCTTTGATTCTTGGGCCCTTTTCTTTTGGGGTGAAAAGTTCAATGGAGTTGCGGCAAACGGATTGAAGGAGATTTCGCCTTAGCGTTTTTCTGTCCCTTTCATTTTTGGCGCGCATCCATGTTGGGGAAACTTCGCCGTGCGCCTCAGGTCTAGCCATCTAGTTCCTCTTTACCGCCCTCCAGCCACCTTGCTTTCTAGCCTGAAGCCTACGAGCCCTCTGCCTTTCTTTTCCACTTCCCACTCGCCGTCACGGGCAACTCGCCCTCCATAATACGCTTAGGCCGCTGCCAGGATGCGAGCGATTCAAAGGCCTTCAGCAGACGATGGCGTTCGGTGTCAGAAAGGGGCAAGGAATACCAAACCAGGGCTTCTCCCCATTCGGCATCAGGAACGGCACCGGCAAAGCCCGTAGGGTGTTCCGGATAGGCCGCAGCAATGGCATGGTCAATGGATTCGGGAAAGATTTTCTTGCCCCCCGAGAGTACCGCTCCGTCTAAGCGGCCTAGCCAGGTAAAGCTCGTTGGACTGTGGACTTCTGCGGCATCCGTGGTACGAAGCGCATGGACACCGCGTTGGGGAGCGTCGATGACGAGGGATTCTTGGTCCAAGGATACCGTTACACCCGGGAGACAGGTGTAATAGGGTTCACCGCCGAGGGTACGCAGCGCGACATGACTGAGGGTTTCGGTCATGCCAAATCCGTGGAACACCGATGAAAACGTGTTCAGCAACTGCTCTTCTTCTTGGGGGCTCACAGGGGCACCACCAAGGAGCAAGCTGTCCACCTGGGCAGCCAGCTGGGGAGAAAGGGACAAAGCTTGTTGGGGGACCAATGCGAGAAAATCCAGAGGCCCTTCCCAGGTAAGGTGCCGGGCTACTGGAAGAATTTGGAGGGTCATTCCGAGCTCAAGGGCGCGCCAGAGCATGAGGCGACCGCCGGTTCCGGCCACATCCATGGCGAGGGCACTTCGAGTCTTTGGACCCAGCTGAAAGGCTACAGCGGTGGCATGAATGCTTTCGAGGACATGGTTGCGCTGAACGGTCCACGCTTTCGGACGGCCCGTGCTGCCACTAGTAAAAAGGGAGAGTTCATCCGCGCCGGAAAGCCAGTTCTGGGCGGCGGCGAGTACAGAGGCTTGGCGTTCAGCTGAGCAGCCCGGAACGAATAGAAGGCGATCTAGCGCATCCATAGCTGGCCGGCTTTGACTTCCGTTCGAGCAGGAAGGTTGTTGGTATATAAACTGCCTGTTCCCAAGCCTTGATAGCCTTCCAAATGCGGCAAGCTCGATGCCCACTGCGCTATAGCCGAAAGCCCGACGGAGCCCTCCAACGCGGAGGTGATCCACCAGCCGATGCCACGGGGAGGTGATCCACCAGCCGATGCCACGGGACTCGGCGCGTTGAATCCAATCCTCAGAGCTCCGGAATCCACCGAGCAACGACGGCTTCAGCACGATGTACTGCGGACGAACCTCGTCCAAGAGCGCATCGCGTTCCAAGGGGTCCGTCACACCTATCAAACTTTCGTCGAGAGCGGTTGGAATGACCCCTTGTTCCGCGACCCGGGCAAGGCCTGCCCGGTCCGATGCGGGACAAGGCTGCTCCATACTATGTAGGGTGAATGCATGAAGATTCTGCATGACGGCGAGGGCTTCATCCGCTGAAAATGCCCCGTTGGCATCGACACGAAGCTGAAGATCTGGGCGTAAATGGCGCAAGTCCGTCAGAATAGCCCGCTCCTGATCCAGGGCAAGGGCCCCAATTTTCATTTTGATGCATTCAAAGCCTTCTTGGATGCGTACTTCGGACTGTTCACTGAGGTAGCATCGGTCTCCCATCCACAAAAGGCCGTTGATGGGCACACCTGTTTCACCTCGGGTAAATGGCGTATCAAATAAGCGCTTGCCATCGCCGCCTTCCGCGGCGTGCGTCCAGGAGCGCAAGGCCTGTTCCCAGGCGAAGAGGATACTCGGCCAAGGCAGCCAGTCGCGCCAAAGGTCTTCGGGCAAACCATGGGACGCCCATTCTCGCCAGACTTTATCGCCGGAAGCATTGAAGAAGTCGCAAAGGGATTGGAGTTTATTCTCGTAATCCGGGTGATCGTCTACCGACAATCCGGGCAAGAGGCCGCATTCGCCTTGTCCCCGAAATCCATCCACCGTCACCTCCAGAAAAAAGGCTGGCTTCTCATGCATCACCCCACGCGAGGTCCCGGCAGGGCGCTTAAAATGATATGTGTACGTCCAGAAGCGCGCCGTCATGGAATTAAAAAAGGGGCTTTCCACATTGGTTGGCATCGATCAACAGGCCCAAACCGAGTAGGAGGGCAAACAAGACTGTTTGCAGTGCCGTGGGCTTGAGGAGCCGGTCAAAATCCGGAGGCGTTTTCGCCTTCCATGTTTTATACAGCCCTTCGGCAAACAAAGGGATCGTCGCCGCATAAAGAAAACTGCGTGAGCAGGTGACCTCCGCTTGAAGGACAATGAAGACGGTGGTGGCCACAAAGGCCTCAACCACCAAGATCGTTTGGTACAATTTGGCCATGGGGCGCCCCATTCGCATAGCTAGGGTACGTTTGCCGGCGGCTTGATCGGTTTCGATGTCCCGCAAATTATTCAGGTTAAGGACCGCCGCGGCCATGAAACCAACGGATAGACCGGGAAGGATCATGAGCGTATCCCAGGATTGGGTTTGGAGAAAAAAACTTCCTGCTACGCCCACTGGACCAAAAAATAGGATCACAAAAAAGTCCCCAAATCCCTTGTATCCATAGGCCCAACCTAGCGTGTAACCGCGTGCAGCGGCCGTGGCTAAAAGGCCCAATCCCGCGAAAAAAACGGTGTATTCCCAGCTCAACGTTCGCGTCCCCCAACCTACCGTCAAAGCGGTAAAGAGCAAGGCCAAGAAGGTCAGAAGCTGCACGGCGCGCTGCATCCCCGATTCGAGGATGAGACCACTCGCAACAGCGCGTGCTTCAATCCCATCGCCGCCCTTCCGGTGCTGATCCGCCCCTGTTCGGTAGTCCCCCAGGTCGTTGGCCAAGTTGGACAAAAGCTGGTAGGACGCCGCCGTCAAAACCATCCAAAGGGTCAACCAGGGGTCAAAGGCTCCCCGGTCCGCTGCGAGCAACGAGCCCAGTGCAATGCATGCCAAGGCCAAAGGAAGCGTTCGAGGACGAGCCGCTTGAATCCACGGTGCCCAGGAAGTGCTCAAGGGAAAATGGGGAATTTTCCAAAGTCTGGATCGCGCTTCTCGAGAAATGCGCGCTTGCCCTCTTGGGCCTCTTCCATTAGGTAATACATCAGGGTAGCGTCCCCAGCAAACTCCATGAGGCCGCGCTGGCCGTCGAGTTCGGCATTGAGGCCGCGTTTAATCATCCGCAGCGCCATGGGTGAGCGCATCATCATGGTGCGGCACCATTCCACCGTCGTGGCTTCCAAATCGGCTAAGGGAACCACCTTATTCACCATTCCCATTTGCTCTGCCTCGTGGGCCGTGTATTGGTGGCACAGGAACCAAATTTCCCGGGCCTTTTTTTGTCCCACGTGGCGCGCCAAATAGCTACTACCGAAGCCGGCATCAAAACTGCCCACTTTGGGACCAGTCTGACCAAAACGAGCGTTGTCTGAGGCGATGGTCAGGTCGCAGACCACGTGCAAAACGTGGCCCCCACCAATCGCATACCCATTGACCATGGCTACCACAGGCTTGGGTATCTCGCGGATGCGTTTGTGAAGGTCCAAGACATTCAACCGAGGAACGCCATCTTCGCCCACGTAGCCGCCAACCCCTTTCACATTTTGGTCGCCACCGCTACAAAACGCTTTCTCCCCGGCACCGGTCAAAACAACGACACGAATGTCGGAGCGCTCTCGGCAAATATCCATGGCATCCAACATCTGAATGTTGGTCTCGGGCCGAAAAGCATTGTACACTTCCGGACGGTTGATGGTGATTTTGGCGATGCCTTCAAAAAAATCGAATTTGATATCGGAGTAGGCTTTGATCTCCGTCCAGGATATGGGATTCATAGGGACAAAATTAAGGTTGAAAACGGTCTTTCCAGGCGTGTTCGCTGACTTCAGCGTCGGTAAAAACCTCCAAAATAGCGGCTTCAGGGGATTCTAAGAGTTCTTGGTAGGCCGCGGGGAAGTCTTCCATGTCGGAGCAGGCCCGGTAGGCAACACCCGCATGGGCTGCCAAGGCTTCGGAGCTGCGCTGATGCGCCCAGGTAAAGTGGCTATCGAGGCGTTGGGACGATTTAGGACCGGGAATCCAGCGAAAAATATTGCCTCCCCCGTTGTGGAGGACCAGCACTTTAAAATGGGCCGGGATTTCGCCGTGAATCCATGCATTGATATCGTAGTGGAAGGCTAGCTCACCAGTGATCAAGAGCGTCGGGCGCTCAGACAGCCAAGCAGAGCCCATGGCCGTTGACGTACATCCATCAATCCCACTGGCCCCTCGGTTGCTGTAGTGGCGGTAATCGCCGACCCAACCGCCATGGGCCCACGTGTGCAAGCCATAGCGCACAGCGGTGGAGTTGGCCCAATGGATGTCCATGCCTGAGCGGCTGTGCCGCGAGACGTATTCATGAACCCACCGATCCGACCAACGCGTTGCTGGGTAGCTTCGCTGCTGCACCCAGATGCGTGCCCAGCTCGGCTCGTACACGGGAGATACTGTCGCCAGCGCTCGCAAGGCCTCCAATGGCGCCATTTCCGTGGCTTCAACCAGGCTGCCAAAAACGTCCGGATGGGGCGGAGCGGAACCAATATGCCAGTGGGGCGTCCCGGCAAGGCGCTTCTTCGATTCTTTCGCAATCCAGGCCCCACCAAGGGTCACCACGGCATCCACCCGGGCAGCTGGAGCATGTACCCAGGCATCTTCCAGGTGGAGAGCAAGAGACGCTGGGAGGTTCGCCAAATGCTCCGCCGCGACCAACCACCCTTTGGCCTTCAACTGCTCGAGGCTGCGCACAGCAGAAGCAGATCCCCATGCAGGATTCCATTGACCTAGGACGAGCAGAGGCCGATGGGCTTCTTTAATCCATTCGGGGAGCATCAGTTCCAAGGTCGGTTGGGCGTGAAAAGACCAGGGGGACCAAGTGTGAGATTCCGGCCAAATGGGCGTCCCGTACAAGGGCTCGTCAAAAGGGATATTGATGTGCACTGGCCCTTCGGAAAGGGCTTGCAAGGCAGATCCAACCGCGGCCACTTGGCTCTCCAAAGAAGCCGAAGCGTCGAGCAATGCTTGCCCACGAAGGTGGCCTGCGTACATCTGTGATTGACGAATACTCTGGCCATGCCCTTGATCGATGAGATGGGCCGGGCGGTCGGCCGTAATCACCAACAAGGGAACCCGCTGGTAAAACGCCTCCGCGATGGCCGGAGCATAGTTTAAGCCCGCCGTCCCGCTTGTGCAGTACGCCACGGCTGGCTTGCCTGTTTGAATAGCCGCACCCAAGGCCATGTATGCCGCGGCCCGCTCATCGAGGACCACCACTTCCTTTCCGGGTACCAAAGAAAATGCTTCAATGAGGGGAGCGTTTCGACTCCCCGGGGACGCCACCCGCACGGCAGGATGAAGGTCGTTCAGAGCCTTGGCAAGCAAGGCCGCAAGAGGTTGAAAAACGGAGGACATTACCCGAAGATAACGCGCTCGAGCGTCTTAAGTTTTTGCTCCGTCTCTTCCCATTCTTGTTCCGGACGACTCTTCGAGGTGATTCCACCTCCTGCATAGCATAAAACACCGTCCGAGCCCCATTCCAAGCAGCGCAAATTCACATAAAACACAGAGCGTTCCGACTCCGTCCAGCCGAAATATCCCGCGTAAAATCGGCGGTCATAACCCTCGCGCTGTCGAATGAAGGCCGACGCTTGCGCTCGAGGCAAGCCCCCCACGGCCGGCGTGGGATGCAAGGCACGGGCAATTTCTTCTGAACTCGACCCATTGCGCTCGCCTTGAATCAGTGAGCAAAGATGCTCCACGGGCCCTGCATTGAGGACGGTTGGCCCTTCGATGGTGAGGTGCTTGCAGCCCATCACCTGAAGCATATGAATGATGTCGCGGGTCACGACGTGCTGCTCCTCGCGCTCTTTGGCTCCCCATGACCCCTCAGCCCCCGAGATACGTGTTCCCGCTAGGCTCATGGTTCGAACCCTGCATTGAGGACGGTTGGCCCTTCGATGGTGAGGTGCTTGCAGCCCATCACCTGAAGCATATGAATGATGTCGCGGGTCACGACGTGCTGCTCCTCGCGCTCTTTGGCTCCCCATGACCCCTCGGCCCCCGAGATACGTGTTCCCGCTAGGCTCATGGTTCGAACGGTATGCCCCTGTGTTTCCACCAAGCATTCCGGCGTGGCCCCCATCCACAAGGATTGGCCCTCGCGGTGAATCAGGTAGACGGTCGCTTACGTGTTCCCGCTAGGCTCATGGTTCGAACGGTATGCCCCTGTGTTTCCACCAAGCATTCCGGCGTGGCCCCCATCCACAAGGATTGGCCCTCGCGGTGAATCAGGTAGACGGTCGCTAGAGGATATTGGGTGCAGAGTCGGTTGTATGTCTCCAGGTGATCCAAATGAACGCCCGGATAGGCCTGGCAGCGTGACAAAACGACTTTTTCGAGAGCCCCTTCTTCGCAGGCCCGACGGGCTGACTCGACCAAGGCCACATAACTCGACACGTCATGGGAGGAGGTTCCTTGAAGCGCGGGCCAGGTGGCCTGGGCGAGGCCTTCCTCTGCCCGACGCAGGGCGGCCTCCGCTTCTTGGCGCTCTCCGATGGCAAAAGACTCGACGTGGCCCGAAAATGCCGCAAAGTGAAACTGCCCCTCGGGGTGTGCCTGGAGGGCCATCCAAACGGGGGCAAATCCCGGCTC
>Ga0208805_1000233_pt1 | contig 17994 bp, 9 predicted proteins | sample Colrivmet1553A02_FD_187659 | JGI IMG/M metagenome (GOLD analysis project Ga0208805, IMG submission 187659) | Estuarine microbial communities from the Columbia River estuary - metaG 1553A-02 (SPAdes) (version 2) | ecosystem: Environmental > Aquatic > Marine > Intertidal zone > Estuary | place... | reverse complement strand
GATGGCACAAACCGGCATCCGTCCCAACACAAGAGCGGAGCCATGGCGACGGCATTGCGGTGAGCCTGGAGTCCAATGAAGCCCTCGAAGAGTACTTTTTCAGTGCATACGATGGCTATGTGAAGGAGGCTCAGTTGAAAGAATACGCCCTTTCGGATGCGCGTGCTACCGACTACGCGACCTACCGCGCCCTCGTATGCGCCGAGCAGGGCGGAGGGCGCTATTTGGCCAAAAACAACAATACACTCCTACGATACGCCTCGCTTTCACAGTATTTCCCGGCCATGCGGACCGTGGTGCTCTTTCGGCAGCCCATTTTCCACGCGTCTAGCTTGATGGACATGCACCTGCACTTTTCGGTGGAGCAGGAAAAGGACCCCTTCTTCTTGACCTACATGAACTGGCTGGGGCATTATGAATTCGGCCAAAATGTCAAAGCCTTTACCTGGTCAGATGGAAGCGGAATGCCGGTCCATTCGCCGGTCACGCTGGACGATTGGCTCGAGCGGTGGATCGCCTATTACGAGCGTGTACTGGCACTCCGGAACGACCAAATGTTCCTGCTTTCTTACGACCGATATTGTGCCATGCCCACCGGCGTGGTGGCCACCCTGATGCAGGAAGTCGGTGCGAAAGGAATGTCCGTGGAGGCGGAATCCCATCAGAACGAGCGCCCCGCGCCTGACGGGGCTTCCGACGAAGTCTTGCGCCGTGCCCTCGCCCTCTACGACCGCTTACTCATTCACGAAATGTCCCTTGGGGCCTGACACTAATTTCGCCTTATGCCCCACGCCCCCATCTTTATTCTTGGCAGCCACAAGTCTGGTACCAGCCTCTTGCGCTCCCTCTTGGATGGGCATCCAGATCTCTTCGTGATCCCCTTTGAAACGCATTTTATGGCCCTCCTGGGCCGCTGGATCACCTACAGCTACCGAAAGCAAGCGCCCGTAGACGATGCCAATTTTCTGGAAGGCTTGGTCGAAATCTTGGAATCCTATGCCCAATCGGTGGACCGTCAGGCGGATGTGGTCTTGGGCGACCGTCTCGATATGGATGCGGTGCGCGCCTTTGTGGGGGAAATGGATGAAGCCGACGACCCCATCCAGGCCCTGACCGTTTTAAAGCAATTGCTGCCCCAAGTGGTGGAGGGATTGGATTCGGCCCAGGGGAAACGGGCGGTGGAAAAATCCGTGGAACACCTGGAAGTAGCCCTGGAATTGGCCCAAACCTTCCCCAAAGCGCAATTCATCCACATCGTTCGGAATCCCTATGCCAATATGGTGGCCTTGCGCAAATTCAAAGCCAAAGACCAAGGCTATCCCTTGATCAACAAAGTATATAAATCCTTGGAGTCGGGATATTATTGGCTCCAAATGAATCAAAAGCTGATCCCGCACTATAAGGTGATACGCTATGAGGATTTGGCCCAAAATCCCGCTGTGGAGATGAAGGCCCTCGCCGAATTCCTCCAAATTTCCTTTGATGAAAGCTTGCTTGAGCCGACGCTGCTTGGAGATCCTTGGGGGGGCAACAGTGCATATGGCCAATTCAAAGCCATTTCAGCTGTACATCTGGATCGCTGGAAAGAGGAGATCACAGCACTGGAGGCCAATTTGGTGACCCAGCATTTTGGTCATGTTTTGGATCAATATGGCTATGAAAAATTGCCTTGGATGAAAGGGAAATGGAAGCCTACCAAAGGGGAGTCCCTGAAGCGCTATGTGTACAACCGCTTATATCCGTTGTACCTCCGATAGGGGTGGGGGTTTCGGGCGAAATTGGATGTGGGAGGGGGTAAGCACCCCCTAGCAGACTAGCCTTTCTCTGCCAGTGTAGCCTCCAGCTCTGCGACACGAGCGTTCAATGCTTCGGCCTCTTTTTTCGCGGCGGCCAAGTCGGCTTGCAAAGTCAAGTTGGCTTCTTGGAGTTCATCTCCTCGGCGACGCTCCTTGCGCGCTTGGTTCTCAAACTTTTCGGCTTCTTTTTCGGCCGAATAAATCTCCTTTTGATCCTTGCTTTGCACTAAAAAACTATAAACGGCGTAGAGTGCGACTCCAACAATAGCGGCGATGCGCAGGCTGCTATTGAATTCTTTTAAGGGAGGGACAATGTAAGATGCAGCAAAGGCAATTAATACCACGCTGCCAAACCCTAACAGGACTCGTTCAATCGTATTTGTGTTCATAACCTCGGGGAATTACTTCATGGAAGGTAGTAAAATTGTCAATGCGCTCTTTGTAGATTTCCCATTCTTAAACGCTTACCCTATGCGCAACGTACAAAAATGGTCCTGGGTTGTCGCCGTGGCCGGATTTCTCTTCGGATTTGACACGGTCGTGATTTCGGGGGCCAACGAGCCCATCCGTGAACTCTGGGATACCTCGGCTTTGTTCCATGGCACATTCATTATGTCCATGGCGTTGTGGGGGACTGTGTTGGGTTCTTTGTTCGGAGGCAAGCCCCTCGATACCTGGGGTCGAAAGCCCACGCTCATATGGATCGGGGCCTTGTTTACGGTTTCGGCCATCGGTTCTGGATTGGCGTGGGACCCCTATTCGTTCTCCTTCTTTCGCTTTATTGGTGGCGTCGGGGTCGGTGCTTCCTCCGTGGCCGCCCCCGCCTACATTTCGGAAATTTCCAGCGCTTCATCCCGCGGTAGACTGGTGGCTTTGTACCAGTTCAACATTGTTTTTGGAATCTTAATCGCCTTTCTGTCCAACTACTTCTTGGCGGGAGTTGGGGGAGCTTGGGACTGGCGTCTCATGTTGGGGGTGGAAGCCATTCCGGCCATCCTCTACACCGTCATGGTTCTGACCGTCCCTGAAAGTCCACGTTGGCTCGCCGTGAAAAAGGGCGATCCGGTGGCCGCCAAGGCCGTCCTCACGCAGCTTTTTGAAACCTCTCAGGAAGCGGAGGAAACGCTGCAGGCGATCCAAGCCGATGCGATGGCTACTTCTTCCAAGCCGGCCGTGCCCCTCTTCTCAAGAAAGTTCCGATTTCCCCTTCTGCTGGCCTTTCTACTTGCGATGTTCAACCAACTTTCGGGCATCAACTTCATCCTGTACTACGCCCCGTCCATCCTGGAAAATGCGGGTTTTGCGAGCAGTGAATCCTTGCTTTCTAGCGTGTCTTTGGGCGGAATCAACCTCCTGTTCACGTTTGTGGGCCTCTACTTCATCGATCGATTGGGTCGCAAGCAGCTGATGTACATTGGCTCCCTGGGCTACATCTTCTCCTTGTGCATGGTCGCATTTGCCTTTTACAGCGAGGCGGCCCCCATGTTCACGCTTGCGTTTATCCTGATGTTTATTGCGTCCCACGCGATGGGCCAAGGGGCGGTTATCTGGGTGTTCATTTCCGAAATTTTCCCGAACTCTGTCCGCGGCGCGGGACAATCTTGGGGTACCGGCACGCATTGGGTTTTTGCTGCGATGATCACCCTCCTTGGCCCAGTGGTTCAGGAGGCCTTTCCGGAAGGTTGGCCGATTTTTGTCTTCTTTGCGGGCTGCATGATTTTGCAGCTTGGTTTCACCCATTGGATCATGCCCGAAACCAAAGGCAAATCCCTGGAAGAACTTCAGCATGACCTAGAGCGATGAAGCAAATCCTTTGCTTTGAGAAAGTGCTTTTTAATGGATAGCTCGTTGGCTCAATGGGCGGTGACGGTACACCGCCGAGCGAGCAAGTAACTCTAGTCTTCGATTTGGGCGTCTTCGATGACTTCGGCCTCGCCGAGGTCTTCCTCCTGTTGGACCTGTCCAAACTGCTGGCCCAATGCACCGAGCTTTTTGCGCAGGAATCGGCTGAAGGCCCAAAATCCCACCAAGACCAGTACGTTAAAGCCCGCATAGATATACCACAGGGTCATGACCCAAGGCGATTGCGAGCTCAATACGTAGGCAATCACTCCCGCAATGGCGATGCGCAAGGCGGTTGTGCCGATCCGGCGCGGGGTAACGAGGCGCGTTTGGCTTTTTAAATCCTGGAAGGGGTGAGGCATCATGGGGCAAAGGTAGCCGTGGAACGAAACATCTGGCCCCGCTGGAGAAAATCCCCGTTTTCGTTCAAAATGAGACCTAAAGGGGTAGGTCTGGGAATATGTACCCGTTGTGTACCCGGTTTGAAATTATCACATGCCATATTGAACCTTCATTAAAGACTGTTCACAGTGAGAAAATTTCTTTTCATCCTAACTTTTGTAGCCTCGTATAATCTATTCAGTCAAGCGGAACGGCCACATCCGCAGTTGTTAATTGATGACTTAGTTCACTGGGTGGATGATGAAATAATCATAAGATTTAACGATGATTTAAATGTCACGTTTAATCAAAACAACGAAACGGAAATTGCAGTAGTTGACAGAGTTCTTAAGAGGTACTCAATTCAAGAGGCTGAACAACTTTTTCCATTTCAAAAGCCAATTCCAAGTGGTGAAAAGGGATTTCATACCTACTCGGGAAAATATGTAGAATACCCCAAGCTCACCAATATTTATCGAGTGAGATTTGATTCAAATGGAGATGCAATGCAGGTCTTTGAATTAATGGATGAACTGCAGAATTTGGTTGGCATCATTAAATATGCCGAACCGAATTATTTGATGAAAACGGATGCACTTACTCCAAATGACAGTCTCTATGCATTCCAGTACAACGCATCACAAATGAACGTAGATAGTGTGTGGCATGTGATGCAAGATAGCTCGATAACAGACGATGGGATAGTTATCGCAATCATTGATACCGGAGTTGATACAAATCATGTTGACTTGCAAGGGAAGCGATTCACCAATTATATAGAAGCAAATGGGTTGCCCGGCGTCGACGACGATGGGAATGGTTTTATCGATGACGTAAGTGGTTGGGATTTTGTTAACCTTGACAATCATGCTGCCGATGATAACTCACATGGAACCCACTGCGCTGGTATTGCAGTAGGCAAACATAACTCGAAGGGGATAGCTGGGATTTCAAAAGGGGCTAAATACATGCCCATTAAGGGCTTGGAAAGTTCAGGGGGGTCCAATTCGGCAACACTTGCACAAGGCGTTGTTTATGCTGCCAACAATGGAGCCGATATTTTGAGCATGAGTTTTGGTGGATATGGACGGTCTCTAGCTCAAGAGAATGCTTTGGCATATGCATATGCATTTTCACTTCCGGTTGGAGCTGCTGGGAATGATGCACTTTGTATTCGTAATGATGGATTTCTATGTCCAGACGGGAGGTATCCAGCGCCCATGTATCCAGGAGCTCTTACTTATGTTCTTGCGGCTCAGGCAACTCAACAAAATCCTGGTTGGAATGGGTATCGTGTGTGGTTCTCAAATTATGATTTTGATGGACCGACTTTCACGGATTACCCGGATGAATTCAATTATGAAGTTTATGCGCCCGGTGCAGGGATCATTTCAACTATCCCAGGAGGGGCCTACGCGAACTATAGTGGGACTTCAATGGCTTGTCCTGCAGTTGCTGGGTCCGTTGCCATGTACAAGGCATTCCGCCCCAATAATACCAAGGAAAAGTTGTTTATCGATTACATCATGTCATGGTATGACATTGATGGGACCTTTACAAAAAACCAAGGTTGGGCTAGCCCTGCAAGTTTTCCTTCAATAGATATTGTTAAGGCCATTTGGCCAGAAGAGAAGCCTTTGATTTGGATGAAGTCATTCACAATGCTTGATACGGCTTTGGGTGATGGTGATTTTCACCTTGATGCTGGAGAAATTGTAAATGGTAGAGTGGATGTCAAAAACCTGGGCACTTATTCTGACAGTATTTATGTTGGTGTGCGTCTTTCACGTTTTGAAGACAAATCTGTTATCCATTTCATGGATTCTGTAAGTTTCTTGGGTTCCATAAGTAGCTATGCTTCGATGTCAAACGTTACATCACAATTCAAATTTCAAGTTGATAGTGGAGTAGTGAATGGAAGAAATATTTCGTTTAATGTTTACTCTTGGACCCCCGGTGGTGACACAACAAGCCAAGACATTGTATTTGAGGTACAAGCGGGATGCGAGTACAATGGTATCTATCCAGGGACAACCTATTGGACTCCTGATTGCCAGGTAATTATTACTGGAAATAGTGCATTTGATACCCTGGTAATTGCTCCAGGAACAAAAATTCAAATAGACGGGGGGCGTGGTATTGCATACAATAATATCACGGCAATTGGTAAGCCTGATTCACTAATCGTTTTCACCAAGAATATTAACGGGTGGCAACGATGGGAAGAAATAAAAAATGTTGGGACCGACATGGCAGTTTTCAAATACTGTCTGTTCGAATATGGAGGTAGATCTTCGCAGTGGGGCTCGGAAATAATTGGCCCAGGTAGCAAAGTTTCTTTCGAAGATTGCATTATACAATATTGTAATTCGTGGTATGGATATGGCTGGAACATAATCAAGCCTTCAGGGAATGCCTATGTGAAAGCAACCAATATTCAATATTGTATTTCTAATCTACCCATTGTGGGTTTAGACTCGTATAATTGGCAGGGTGAATTTGCAAATAATCTCGTTTCTGGAAGCATTTACGAACAATACTACGGGGAGCAACCAGCTATCGCATGTGGTTCAGTTAATGATATTGAGAGGGTTCGAAATAACACGTTGTTAAAGCATGGATATCAAGCGCCTGGGAATGCTTTCAATTTGAGAAGAACTGGGTATGTTATCGGAGTTCGTGATGGAAATGGTGGTGGAGCAACATTTTCTAATTACATCAATAATGTCATCGACAGCAATTACTATGGTCTTACGGATAATGTGAGTATTGAGTCCAATATTTTTGATTTTCAAGAGAATCCGTCTTTCCCGGTTCTAAATGGCTCAACCAAAAAACTATCTAGGCCTAAAAAGGAAACTCACGGCCATGTCTTTACCATACGACTTGATTCTTCTGATATCAATATTTACAATGACCCATATCATAAGCTCATAGGACTGGGCAACCATAAGATTGAAGTCGAGTTTAATAGGGCTATGAGGACTTCCGTGACACCATTTGTAACTTTTGGCGTTCGTCAGCCATATACTCAAAATATTATCGCAGATTCTTCATATTGGTCGGCAGATAGTATTGTTTGGACGGGTTATTTCAATGTGACCCAACTTACAAGTTCAGACGGTTATAACAAGGTATCAGTTCGGAATGCAGTCGACAATGAAGGATTCGATATACCTATTGAAGATTACCGATTTGAATTTCAGCTTAATGTTGCTGGTGTTTTAAGTACTGGGTTCTCGGCTTTTGGAGATTCAAGTTCTATTAAGCTTGATTGGACACGTCCTGACTCAATTCCCGATTTGTTGGGATACAACCTTTACAGATCAGATACAACTGTGGATGTGAATGGGGATGGAATATTTGGCGACACAGTCTTGATAAATTCTTCCTTGCTCTTAGATACCAATTACCGGGATAATAACGTGATTGGTGGTAATTATTATCTCTATTTCTACTCATCACTGAGAAGTAATCTTACAGAAAGTCAGAGGAGTATAGGTGTTTGGGCTTCTCCTTATGCATCAAAACCAAGGGTTCGAACGGATAAAGCAATTGAATCGACAGGCTCGCAAGGTTCAGTTCAATTCAACTCAGGTGTTGATCCCAATTTCATTGCAACAGAGGCCAGATTCCAATTTGGCTCGTCTAAAACGAGCTTAACAAATAGCACATCTTGGGAGAATGTGGGTAGTACGTATTATGAAGTACCGTATTCCAAGTCTGTACAGAGTCTCTTGGCTGGTGAGGTCTACTACTACAGGGTTCAGGCAAAAAACAATCTTGGATTGAGAACAGGCAAAATAGATTCTCTTTTAACCCGTTCGACACCAGTTGTATCCTTATTGTCAGATTCTGTTTTATGCTTTTCGGATAGTCTGACCTTGAATGTTCAAGCTTTGACTCCAGACACGACGCTAATCGTTTCGGTTGATTTTGGTGACGGGACTGTGAAGCAAGGAAGCCAGCTCAAGCACAAGTACACTTCACATGGATTAAAAACGATCACTGTCACGTTGACCGGTTCCTTCAGTGTAGAAACAGTTACCACGAAGAGTGTTGAGATACTGCCACAGAATATTTCGGTTATCCCAACATTATCGGGCCCAACGACATTCTGTGTAGGTGGTGCAGTGACGATTACCTTACCTCAAGGTCAGTCTCAGTACACCTGGAATACTGGTGACACAACGAATAGTATAATTGTCACATCTACAGGATCTTACACCGCTTCATATGTGAATGCATATGGCTGTTTTGTCTCCAGTTCAGCCGTAAATGTTGTAGTAAACAATTTGTCTACCCCCGCGATTACGGCTGCAAACGCCGCGACTTCGTTCTGTCAAGGTTCGAGTTTGACCTTGGCGGCACCTGCTGGAATGACGGCCTACCAATGGAGCTTGAATGGCACGGCCATTTCTGGTGCGACTTCCGCCAGCTATTCGGCAACTTCTGCTGGTAGCTACACGGTGTTGGCTACGAATGCTTCAGGCTGTTCTTCTTTGAGTGCCGCCTTCGCCGTGACGGTGGACGCTCTGCCTTCTGCGGTGATTTCGGCAGGTTCTGCAACGACGTTCTGCCAAGGCGACTCGGTGGTGTTGAGTGCCCCAGCCGGCTACAGTTACCTCTGGAGCAACGGTGCAACTACGTCTAGCATTACGGCTAAGACTGCCGGTACGTATAGTGTAGTGGTCACGAATGCTTCAGGCTGTTCGGTAGCGTCTTTGCCTGCGACAGTGACGGTTAACTACATCCCAACTATGGCGGTTACGACCACGGGAAGTACGTCCTTCTGTTCGGGTGGCTCTGTCACGTTGACGGCAGCTGGTGGATTTGCTTCCTACCTCTGGAGCAATGGAGCCACTACGCAGAGCATTATTGTGAATGCTGCAGGCTCCTACACGGTAACCGGCTATACCGCTGCGGGCTGTACGTCGAGCAGTTCGGCGACGTCTGTGGTGGTGAGTGCTTTGCCGGTGGCGAGTGTAAGTGCGAGTGGTTCTACGACGTTCTGCATGGGTGACTCGGTGGTGCTCAGTGCGCCAGCGGGGTATAGTTACCTCTGGAGTACGGGAGCTACGACGCAGAGCATTGTGGCAAAAGATGCGGGCAGCTATGGTGTCACGGTGGTGGACGGCAGTGGTTGTTCATCTAGCAGTGCGCTTACGACGGTTGTGGTAAATACCCCCACGCGTCCGAGTGTTGCGGCCAATGGAGCTACGACGTTCTGCCAGGGCGGCAGCGTGGTGTTGTCTATCCCAAGTGGCTACAGCAATAGGATGTGGAGCACGGGCACGACGGGCACGTCTATTACGGTGACGCAAAGCGGCACGTACTATGTCACGGCGCAGACGGCCAATGGCTGTTCTGTGGTATCGGATACGATGACGGTGGTGGTGAATGCTTTGCCGGTATCTACGATTAGCACGACGGATCCCACGACGTTCTGTAGTGGAAGTAGTGCGGTCTTGAATGCGCCTACGGGTATGACGAGCTATCAGTGGTATAAGGATGGTACGGCCATTGTTGGAGCCACGGGGAGCAGCCTATCGGCGAGCACAAGCGGCAGCTACCGTGTGTTGGTAGGCAACGCTAGTGGCTGTAGCCAGCTCTCAACGGCGACGGCCATTGTGGTGAACGCCTTGCCCACGGCTACGATGAGTGCGAGCGGTTCTACGACGTTCTGCCAGGGCGACTCGGTAGTGCTCAGTGCGCCAGCCGGTTACAGTTACCTCTGGAGCAATGGAGCCACGACGCAGAGCATCTCGGCGAAGACGGCGGGCAGTTACACGGTAACGCTGACTAATGCCAATGGCTGTAGTGCGACGAGTGCTGCGACCTCTGTGACGGTCAATACGATCGCTGTTCCGAGTGTGAGTGCCAATGGTTCTACGAGCTTCTGTCAAGGGGGCACGGTGACTTTGAGTGCGCCAAGTGGCTACTCGAGTTACCTGTGGAGCACGGGTCAATCGAGCCAGAGCATTACGGTAAGTGCATCGGGCAGTTACTCGGTGACGGTGACCAATGCTGCGGGCTGTACGTCGAGCAGTTCGGCGACGTCTGTGGTGGTGAGTGCTTTGCCGGTGGCGAGTGTAAGTGCGAGTGGTTCTACGACGTTCTGTATGGGTGACTCGGTGGTGCTCAGTGCGCCAGCGGGGTATAGTTACCTCTGGAGTACGGGAGCTACGACGCAGAGCATAACAGTAACGAGCGCTGGAAGCTATTCGGTTACGTTAACGAATACAGCTGGTTGTAGCTCGACGAGTGCAGCAACTACGGTGACGATATCAACCATCAGCGCACCAACGGTAGTGGCAAATGGCGCAACGACGTTCTGCCAAGGAGGTAGTGTGTCGCTCTCAGTGCCTTCCGGTCTTGGATCGTATCTCTGGAGCAATGGCGCCACGGGCTCTACGATTACGGTGAATACAGCCGGAACCTATTCCGTGACGGTGACGAATGCAACCGGATGTAGCGCCACTTCAACTGGGGTCGCTATAGGCGTTGATCCATTGCCTTCGGTGGTAGCCACGGCACAAGGTTCAACGACTTTCTGCCCGGCAGATTCCGTGCAATTGATAGCCAATCCTGGCTTGAGCAACTACGTTTGGAATACGGGTGAAACGGGCCCATCCATTTGGGTAAAGGCCGCTGGATCCTACTCGGTGCAGGCTGACAATAGCACCGGTTGTACGGGCAGCAGCAATGCCATTTCGGTGACGTTGAGCCCCGTACCCGTGACGCCGACCATTTACTACTCCAACAATGCCAACTTGCTGATTAGCTCTGCGCCAGCGGGCAACCAGTGGTACTTGAATGGGGTGGCAATTCCGGGGGCGGATTCTACGACATGGTATCCTACCCAAAATGGCTTGTACTCCATCATTGTGACTAATGCGGCAGGATGTTCGTCCGAATCAGCTCAGTTCAATTACGTGAACATTGGCACGGATGAATGGCTGAAGGCTCAAGTTAAACTCTTCCCGAATCCGAACAGTGGTCAGTTTTCGGTAACATATCCGGAGGAGCTGAACATTAAAACGGTCCGAATGATCGACGGCCTTGGCCGCGTTCTCCTCGAGTGTGAGGCGCCAGACAACCGCGTGGAAGTGGACCTTGGATTAGCACCAAGTGGTATGTATCGATTGGAGTTGATGGGTGAGCAAGGCTACTTGTACTTGCCTGTGACGATTCAGAAGTGATGAGTATATCCTGAGGTATTAAGATTTATTAGAGCGACTATGTTGAATTTTTTCAATCCAAGGATTCTGCTATTCCTAGGCTTCCTCTTCTTAGTTCACGAGATTCAAGCGACGAAATGGTATGTGTCTACGAATGGTAATGATTTGAATTCGGGCAACTTAAGTAGTCCGGTTTTGACAATTCAAAAGGCTGTTGATATTTCATCAAGCGGTGATACGGTTTTTGTCGAGACTGGAACTTATTCATCATTTTTAGTTTCGAATAAAAATCTCAGTATCATTGGTACTGGGGGTATATCCGTAGTCTCTGGAAATAATGTTTCAAGGGTAGTTACTATTATAAATGGTAAGGTTACACTTGAGAATTTCAAGCTTACCGATGGCTACGCTACCAATTCGATAGTGGCGTTCAGAGGTGGCTTGATATACAGCGAGTTTGATTCAATATGGGTGAAGAACTGTGTTTTTGAAAATGGTTATGCATCCCTAGGGGGTGATTATTACGCTGGGGGGAGCCATCCAACCTTTATTAATTGCCAATTCAAAAGAAACCAGTCTACATTGAAAGTGCCATTAAATGATGGTTCAATGTTTTTGGTAGACAATGGGAACTCAGCCCAGTTTTATAATTGCTTTGTCGATGGCTACAATCATCCGCATATTTTTAGCTCAGGTTATACTCATAGAATCTTTAATAGCACATTCGTTAATATCCAAACAGATTGGTTTGTTCAACCGTGGTATTCGAGTGATCAGTTCGTTTTTAAAAATTCTCTTCTAGTTGAAAAAGCAGGAGAGAGCCCGCGAATCTTACCTGACCTGAGTAATTTATGGAATGGATGGCTGGGAACCATTGAGTTCTCAAATTCACGATTGCCAAGTATTACATCTAATTATAGCCATTCTACAGGTGGAACATTAATAGTAAACACTTGCGATGATGAACCTGTAGTATTTACGAATTCATCTTCAGGGGATTACTCTTTGTCTCTTCTTGATTATCACCACAACGTAGGGGATACAAACGGCACATTTTACCCAGATATATTCGGTACTCAACGCCCGGACCAACAGGGACTCGTAGATCTTGGTTACATAGAGTCCAATGCTTCTTGGTGTGAATTGAGTACAGCTCGTTTAACAAAGGGGTACAATCAAGTAGGGTGTGAAACTTTTGAAGTTTGGATGAATGGGGACCAAACACTCAATACCACATGGTCAACAGGCCAACTTGGTGATACAGTTGTATCTACCATATTGAATTCTGGTTATGTCAGTTTTACGACAACAAATGCTTACGGATGCATTATAGTCGATTCACTTTACATCCCGTTACCCACGGCTTTAACGAGCACGGCCAGTGTGACGAGTAGCTTCAATGGATATGGGGTGAGCTGCAATGGTGGTTCAAATGGTGCGGCGAGTGTTACTGCCTCAGGTGGAGTGGGTCCATACACGTATTCCTGGACAGGCGGGTCTACGGCTAGCACGGCCAGTGGTCTTTCTGCGGGTTCGTACACGGTCATGGTCACGGATGCCAATGGATGCACGAGTCAGTCTACAGTAACGGTAACACAACCTACAGCCTTAACGAGCACGGCCAGTGTGACGAGTAGCTTCAATGGATATGGGGTGAGCTGCAATGGTGGTTCAAATGGTGCGGCGAGTGTTACTGCCTCAGGTGGAGTGGGTCCATACACGTATTCCTGGACAGGCGGGTCTACGGCTAGCACGGCCAGTGGTCTTTCTGCGGGTTCGTACACGGTCATGGTCACGGATGCCAATGGATGTATGAGTCAGTCAGTAGTATTGATTAACGAGCCCCCGGCAATTTCGTATTCATTAATAATAACTGATGCAACATGTTATCAGTTTTCAGATGGACGAATTGAGGTTAATGCTACAGGTGGTGCTGGAGGGCTTTCAATCCAATGGTCTAATGGCGTAACTGGTGCCGTTATTGACAATCTACTTGCGGGGGCATATGCGTTCTCCATTACTGATCAAAATGGTTGCTCTTTTGTGGATAGCATTGAAATAAATGAACCTGAACCATTGGAAATAATAACAGACACGTTAACTGTTACTTGCGTAAATACAAATGATGGACAAATAAATATCATGGCGTACGGAAGTAATGGCACATTTACCTACTATCTCAATGACGCTGTTTTTTCCGGAATCGAGGATGGTTTATCAAGCGGTTTATACCGAGTTAAGGTGGAAGATATATTGGGTTGTGATACTGCTTTCACAATTGCCATGGACCCATTGTATGAGCCCTGTGTCTCTATACCAAATTGGTTTTCGCCAGATGGAAATGGTGAAAATGACACCTGGCGTATTAGAGGTATTGAATATGAAAGTTTAGAGGTCCGTGTTTTCACGATAAATGGAATTGAAGTATATCACTCCAATTCGGCTAATTACCAAACATGGGATGGCACACATAATGGACAACAGCTTCCCACGGGAGATTACTACTACATCATTCAGTCAAATGGCAACTTTGAAACTTATTCCGGTTATGTTACGATACTACGCTAGCCTCTTACTATTTCTAGTCACTTCGCTGAATGTTTCAGCCCAAGACTTGTTATTTAATGCGCCCTGCTGGAGCAATCGGGCTTATTTTAATCCATCTGCTACGGGTAAAACGTCCTTTGAACGTAACTCAGAATTACAATTCAGTGGTAAAAGACAGTGGGCAGGAATTGCAAGTTCGCCTCAATTATATGGTTTAGCCTTGGACTTTTCAATGAATGAGAAAAATGGCCTTGGACTCCAAATTTGGAAACAAGATCTTGGTACATTTTCGTTTTCTACAATACAGGTCCCTTATTCGTTCGAGGCTAAGTTTAGCGAAAAATTAAGCATACTTCTTGGTGTGAGCTCAAAAGTGTATTTTATAAATGCTGATTTTACTAAACTCTCAGGACAACAAAATATTGATGTCAACCTTGATTCATATAACCTTAATCAATTTGACGCATCATTTGGTGCGTCAATTCTATACCAGAACAAGCTTAGAATCGGTTTTTTCTCAAATAATTTTTTGGTAGGACTTGATAAAGAAAACCTAAGTTTTGGTAAAAATGTAGGGTCAAATTACGGACTTGACCTTTCGTACAAATTGAATAATTCAGATAAAATCCAGTACATCTTTGATTCCTTCTTGCGGAGTCAAACTACTGGAAATGATCTTGTAGGTGAATTTTGGCTGCGAGTCTTGGCGCACAAATACGCTGGAGGGTTCGGTTATTCTTCGAATAATGAAGTGGATTCATTTGTTGGTTTGAACATTGGGCCAAAGTTGTCTCTACGATATTTTTACACGTATAATTTGTCACCTATTCAACAGTTCTCTTCGGGAAGCCATCAAATAGGTATAGCTTATTCGTTGTAAGGTCACCGCACCACCACCCGCTTCACGCCAAGGCTTTCGCCGCTGGAGCGATCGAGGAGTTCGACCAAATAAAGACCACTAGCGGAAGGTAGTTCCGTGCGGAGCGAGGAGCCGTCCACCGACCAACGCAAAGGCAATTCCTGGCCTAGCATATTGGTGACGCGGAGCATCACCGATTTTGCCTCTAAACCGGCAGGCAGGCGAAGGGTAAGCGCTCCGGACGTGGGGTTGGGATACAAGGCCCAGACCAGGTCGGTCGATTCATCCAAACCAATGCCGCGAATCGTTACAGTCTTGCACACGGTGTCGCTGCCCAAGGAGTTGGTGATGGCGAGGCAGACGGTGTAGGTGCCGTTTTGCGTATAGGTGTAACTGGGGTTTTGGACCACCGAGGTGTCATTGTTGAAGCCAAAGTCCCAATGCCAGGTGGTGGGGGAATTGGTACTGAGGTCGGTGAAGGAAATAGTGGGCATTTGGGTCGTATCCATCGAGAAATTCGCTGCGGGGAATGGTGCGTTTGAAGCAAGTAAACCGATACAGAAATCCTCCGTGTACATATCGCGGTAACGTGCCCAGGTGTTGCCCAAAATTTCATAGGCCTGTTGGGACGTGGGGGGGGTCAAATCACGGCCCAGTGACACCCCCGATCCACCCATGTACCAGACCAAATAGTAGCCGCCCGACGTCTTGTAGAAGGGCGCACTAGGGAACATGACCGTCGTGTAGGAACCCACAAAGACATTGCTGGCGGATACCACCACGGAATCCAGCAAGGTGCCGTGCGTGCCATTGGGGCCGTTGTCGTCGTAAAGCATGACGTAGCAGTCGACCGGGGTGGTGGGTTGCGCCGTAACGAGGAATTGACAGCCGTTGATTTGGGTCGGGTAGACGGGAGGCTCCACATAGATGCCAATGCCGCCCCCGCCCCCGTTCCAGCTGAGGCCGGTGCCGTCGGGAATGCCGTCGCTGTAGTCGAGGATGTACTGCGTTTGGGTCGTGTTGACGGCGACGATTTTTTGAGACTTTCGGTTGTTGGCCGCGACCATATCGCCGGTGATGCCGGATACCCGTGAGCTGAGTTTGAATATGGCCGGGAACTGCGCCATGAAGGTGTTCGAGAAGGTCAAGGTCGTATCCTCACCGGGTTGCAAGGCGGGAACGGCTGCCGAGCCATTTACAATCGGCGTCAAGACAGAATAAATCGTATCCGTCACCGTAAATGCAGGCAGGGCTTGGTTTCCGAAGTTCTTGATGTTCGCATGAAAGTTTTGCATGCTGTTGACGGGGATGAAGTATCCGCCATTTCGGTCGTTGTTGTTCCAATTCACGCCCCCATCTGTGACGGCATAGGTCACGACAGAGGGGTAGTAGTACTTGATGGCAAAGCTGTTGGAGGGCACCACGTCGATGTAGTTCTGAAGGCCGAGTGCACCGGTGTTGTTTTCGATACCCGTGACGCAGTCTTGGGACGTGCCGCCGGCCGAGGAAAGACTCTGGTAGTTGAATTGGATATGCTTATCGGCTTTGGTCCATATAATTTGGAAGGAGTTGCTACCGCTGTATCCGGGCGCCGAAACACTCCAGTAGGGCACGTTGATGAAGCTAACCACCAAGGAATCCTGGTTGGCGAAGAAATAGCATTGCGCGGGGTTATTGCTGCCGGCAAAGTTTAAATCCGCCATGTGCGGTGCGAGCCAGTCGTTGCCACCTGCCGGGGAGGGGACCGTGCTGGGGAAGGGCGAGGCCATGTTCACCCCATTGAAACTGATGTAGCCGTTGCTGCCGATCCAAATTTGGGATACGGGATACCAGTAGTACTGAAAGCCCTGAGGAAGCGGGAAGGGTCCCACCACATTGTCATCGGCCAGGCCGGTGACTTGGTCGCCGCGGGAGGTGATGTCCACCCAGCTGTAGGTGGGGGGATTGCTGGTGTGGTTGCTGTTTTTCCACGTGTAGCCGTATGCATCGGGACCTCCGGAGGTTTGGGCTAGGGCGGCGGGGGAGATCCAAGCGAGAAGGGCAAGGCTAAGGACGAACTGGAGGGTTTTCATGGAATAGCGTTTAGGTTGCTCATTTGAAAGGTAGCAAAAAGCCTCATGCAACGTGATAGGACTTAGGGCTAATTCTCTTAAAGCGAGGCGCTAAGGGTATAAATTTTTTTAAATAACCCGGTGCAAATTGTAGTACCTTTGACCATAAGTCTGCTTTCAGCGCTTCCCTCAGGGATGAGAATGGACGAAACCACCCGCGATGCGTAGACTCCTCCTGCTCCTCTTACTTGCTCTTCTGATTCCCTCGGCGTGGTCCCAAAACGCCCCCGTGGACTTTGAACCCAATGGCATTGGTCAATTGTGGAATTGGAAGGTCTTCCAAAATGGCTCAAACCCTCCTGTAGAATTTGTTCCCAATCCCGATCCAGACCCCAATGGCTACAATCCGAGCCCGACGGTAGCCAAGTATAGCGCCCTGTCTCAAGGTGCTCCTTTTGCAGGATGCGAAACCCAGCACGGCACCGACATTGGAACCTTCACGATTGACAACAGCAACAAGATCATTCGGGTCATGGTGTACAAAAACACCATCAGCGATGTGGGCATCAAATTGGTGCGCTTTGACAATTGGTCCTTAGGGGAAATCAAGGTGGCCAACACAAAAATCAACGAGTGGGAACAGTTGGAGTTTGATTTTTCGGACCACTTTGGATTGACCTATGATCAACTGGTGTTTTTCCCGGATTTTCGCGGTCGAAGCCAAACTGAAATCATTTACTTCGACAACATCTTCAGCGAGCAGTACACGCCTGTCCCACCGGCGCCAGACCCTGCCACGTTGGAGCTCCCTACGATTTTCAGCCCCAACAATGACGGGGTCAACGATTTTTACAAGCCCAGGATGAGCTTTGCTGAATGGGCCGAATGGGAAGTATTTACCCGGGATGGCCAACGTGTATTCTACGGCCAAACGGTAGAGGCATCATGGGACGGCACGGTGGGTGGTCGGCCTGCCCCACAAGGCGTCTACTTTGTGCGAGCGCGTTGCGGGAATACCCAAACGCCGGACACTCCAGAAGCCGCTACGGCTGTGCACCTGCAACGGTAAGAGTCAGCTTTTAAAGCTGCTCCCCCAGCAAGCTCATAACCCCCAAGTCTAGAGCATCCGAATACTCAAGGGAATGGTGAATTGCAAGCGTGTAGGCACGCCGCTTTGAATCCCTGATTGTATAAATCTTAGAGAACGGACTGCGTCCATGGCGGCTTCTTCCGTTTCATTTAAGAGTCCTCCCTCCATGCGAACGACTTGAATCTCGTTGACGGACCCATCTTTCTCTACGACAAAAGCGACCCATATGCGCCCTTCCAACATGGGT
>Ga0208805_1000192_pt1 | contig 20580 bp, 16 predicted proteins | sample Colrivmet1553A02_FD_187659 | JGI IMG/M metagenome (GOLD analysis project Ga0208805, IMG submission 187659) | Estuarine microbial communities from the Columbia River estuary - metaG 1553A-02 (SPAdes) (version 2) | ecosystem: Environmental > Aquatic > Marine > Intertidal zone > Estuary | place... | reverse complement strand
AGCTGGGCTTTTGGCCATTCTTTCTTCTAAGATATATTGGGCGTGGTCTTCATACCCCAGTAATTGGGCCCTTTGGTGTCTGAGTCTAACAATTTCTAAAACAATGGCCTCGTTGTTGTTTTCGTTCTTTTGAAATCCTTTGCTGGTAAATGCTTTGTGCATTTTTTCACGTAAACCCCGTTGGGTAGAAAACTTCATAAAAGGCACATAGCTCGGGTAATCTAATGTGAAGATCCAGCCTTCTTTATCTTTGCTTTTTGCTAAGTCTTCTGCAGCCGTTTTAACACTGTCTGGTAATCCGTCTAATTCAAGTTCATCTGTAATGTGAAGGGAGAATATTTGGGTGTCTGCCAAGACGTGTTCTCCAAATTCCAACTGAAGTCTAGAGAGGTTTTTATCTATTTCCCTAAGGGTGCTTTGGCCTGCCTCTTCCAAGAGCGCGCCATTCCTAACAAAAGATTTATAAGATTTGTCTAATAATCTTTGAGATTCTGTATCTAGAGATAGGTTGTCTTTCTGTTCGTAAACGGCTTTAACCCTTTTGAATAAGTCGGGGTCTAAACTCAGGTCATTGCTAAAGGCACTGAGAAGTGGAGACACTTCTTGTGCAATTTTTTGCATTTCAGGGGAGGTTTCTGCTGAATTGAGGTTAAAGAATATGCTGGAAATATTTCCCAATGTCTGTCCTGCATAATCTAGTGCTACCACGGTATTTTCAAAAGAAGGTGCTTCTGATTGCTCCTTTACAGCAGTAATCTCCTCTTTGGCAAGGACTATAGCGGTCTCAAAAGCGGGTTTGTAATGCTCGTTTTTAATCAGGTGAAATGGAGGCGTTTCAAATGAAGCTAATAAGGGATTTTTAGACATTGACCGATTTGTTTTTAAAGTGTTTTGCTACTTTTTATGACTGAACTGATTTTGCGCCTTCGATCACTTTTTCTTTAAGGGCTTCCTTATAAGCAATTATTTGATCGAGAATTGCAGGATCACTGCTCCCGAGTATTTGGGCGGCGAGAATGCCCGCATTCTTGGCACCATTCAGTGCCACGGTGCCAACAGGCACCCCGCCCGGCATTTGTAATATAGAAAGCACAGAATCCCAGCCGTCTATAGAATTGCTGCTTTTAATGGGTACACCTATCACTGGTAAAGGAGATAAAGAAGCCACCATTCCAGGTAAATGTGCTGCACCACCGGCACCCGCTATAATAACACCAATACCCTCAAGGTGCGCGTTTTTACTAAAGCTAAATAGTTTTTCAGGGGTCCTATGGGCAGAAACAATGTCTACCATGACCGCTATATTTAAAGATTTTAAAAAGTCTATGGCTTCTTGCATTACAGGAAGGTCGCTGGTGCTTCCCATGATTACGGCTACTTTTTTCATGTATTTTTATTTAGAACTATTTTTAACTGAGACTTCTAATTCCAATACCCAGTATTATTTTTAAATAATGGGTGATTGTTCCCAGCCTATATTTTATTTTCACTAATTACGGCAATACTCTTTTTAACGGTTTCTGCCATTTCTCTTGCAGTTTTCATATCTGGATGTACAATAGTAACATGGCCCATTTTTCTAAAAGGCCTGGTTTCTTTTTTTCCGTAAATATGTGGTGTTACCCCGTCAAGACTTAAAATGTGTTTCATGTTTTTATAAACCACAGCACCAGTGTGTCCTGCTGCGCCAACGAGATTGACCATAACGGCAGCTACTTTACTAGCGGTGTCTCCCAAAGGAAGGTCCAATATGGCCCTGAGGTGTTGTTCGTATTGGTTTGTGTAACTTCCCTCTATAGAGTAATGTCCTGAATTGTGTGGTCTTGGGGCAACTTCATTGACTAAAATATCGCCTTCTTTTGTCAAAAACATTTCAACAGCCAAAAGACCTACATGGCCATAGGCTTCAGATGTTTTTAAGGCCACTTCAATGGCCTTCTGGGCCAAATGATCTGTGATTCTTGCAGGACATAAAACGTATTCTACCTGATTGGCTTCAGGGTGAAATTCCATCTCAACAACGGGGTAGTGTACACTTTCTCCACTAGGGTTTCTACAGACAATTACGGCCAACTCTTTCTCGAAATCAATGAGGCTTTCTGTAATGCAAGCTACGTTGGGTAGCCCTTTTAGGTCTGCTGCTTGTCTAACTACTTTTACGCCCTGACCATCATAACCAAATTGTGCAGACTTCCACACAAAAGGGAAAGACAGTCCTCCATGAGCAATACTGTCTTCAATTTCTGAGCTGTAGGCAAATCTATTGAAAGGAGCTGTTGGGATCTGATGGTCTGTGTAAAAGAGTTTTTGGGTGCCTTTGTTGGCAATACTTCTTAGGCTATCTGAAGAGGGATATACAGTGACACCCTCTTTTTCGAGTGCTTCTAAGGCGTCAATATTTACATTTTCAATTTCTATGGTGAGTAGGTCTACTGTTTTTCCAAAGTTAAAAACAGTCTCATAATCCATTAAATTTCCTTGTTCAAAAAGGTTGCAAGCCAATCTAGACGGAGCGTCTGTAGAGGGATCTAATACTTTTGTTTGAATGTCCCATTTTCTGGTTTCTTGTAAAAGCATTTTACCGAGTTGTCCGCCACCGAGAATGCCGAGAGTGAAATTAGAAGAAAAATAGTTTGTACTCATCAATAAGGCCCTTAGGGTTATTTTGTGCTTGTGCTACAAAAATACGAGATAATTATTATAAAGCCGGTCTGTCCCTTTAAAAAAGCGAAATCAAAACACTATCTTTGTGCCTTTAATTAACTAAAAAAAACCCCATGAAAACCAACCTTGTCTTGTTTGGGAAACCAGGCGCAGGAAAAGGAACCCAAGCGGCCTTTTTAAAAGAAACCTACCAATTAAAGCATATTTCTACTGGAGATGTTTTTAGGGCTAATATTTCTCAAAATACTCCTTTAGGTCAATTGGCCAAGTCTTATATGGACAAAGGAGATTTGGTTCCAGATTCAGTGACCATACAAATGTTGGAGGCTGAGGTGAATGAAAATCAAGCTGCTGCGGGATTTATTTTTGATGGATTTCCCAGAACAACAGCACAAGCAGAAGCATTGGATGCTTTTTTAAAGACCAAGTCAATGGCCATTTCTGCGACTATAGCCTTGGAGGCAGATGAAGATGTTTTAACTGCTAGGCTCTTGGAGCGAGGCAAAGAAAGTGGAAGACCGGATGATTCGGACGAAGCAAAAATTAGAAATAGATTTCAGGAATACAACCTAAAAACAGCCCCTTTAGAGGCTTTTTACAAGGCCCAAAATAAGTTTTATGCTGTTAATGGCATTGGAGAAATTTCAGAAATAACAAAGAGAATAGCTGCTATTATTAGTGGTTTATAAAAGAAAAGCGCTGTTTGAAGCATCGGCCTAGAATAGGCCAATTTAGCCCATAAATTATTTAATCATTACCCCATGACAGAAGGAAATTTCGTAGATTATGTAAAGGTTTTTTTAACCTCAGGAAACGGAGGAAAGGGATCTATACATTTACACAGGGAGAAATTCATCACCAAAGGAGGACCCGATGGTGGCGATGGAGGAAGAGGGGGCCACATTATTTTAAAGGGGAACAAGCATCTTTGGACGCTGGTTCATTATAAATTTAAAAAGCATTTTACTGCAGAGCATGGGGGACATGGCAGTAAAAACAGGAGTTTTGGAACAGACGGAAACGACGTCTATTTAGAAGTGCCTCTGGGAACTGTTGTTAAAGATGGAGAAACCCAAGAGCCATTATATGAAGTGACCGAGCACAACCAAGAGATTGTGCTTTTGGACGGAGGAAAAGGGGGGCTAGGAAACTGGCACTTTAGGTCTTCTACCAATCAAACACCCAGATATGCCCAACCTGGAATTCCAGGAAAAGAAGGCTCTTTTACCCTTGAATTAAAAGTATTGGCAGACGTAGGATTGGTTGGTTTTCCAAATGCAGGAAAATCTACCTTACTCTCTGTGATTACCTCTGCAAAGCCAAAGATTGCCTCTTATGCCTTTACCACCCTCAAACCCAATTTAGGGATTGTGGAATACAGGGATTTTAAGAGTTTTGTCATGGCAGATATTCCTGGAATTATCGAAGGAGCGGCAGAAGGCAAAGGTTTGGGCCATTATTTTTTAAGGCATATTGAGCGCAATGCGACCCTTTTATTTTTAATTCCAGCAGACAGTGAAGATATTGTGAAAGAGTACGGTGTTTTGTTGGATGAGTTGAGAAGATACAACCCTGAATTGTTGGACAAAGACCGCTTGGTTGCCATTTCAAAGAGCGATATGCTGGATGAGGAATTAGAAACTGAGATTTCAGGCTTGCTAAAACCCGTATTGGGAAATACCCCATTTTTGTTCTTCTCTGCTGTGGCACAAAAAGGCATTATGCCGCTCAAAGACACCCTTTGGGAAATGATACACGATCAAAAGGAATCCATGGGTTCTGGAAAATAATACTATGAGAATACATTTTATAGCCATTGGAGGAAGTGCTATGCATAACTTAGCATTGGCATTACACGAAGCGGGTCATGAGATTAGCGGCAGTGACGACGTCATTTTTGAACCCTCTAAAAGCCGCCTAGCAGCGGTTGGTTTACTTCCCTTAGAAATGGGTTGGCAGCCTGAAAACATTCACTCAGATATAGATGTAATTGTTTTAGGCATGCACGCAAAACCAGGGAATCCTCAGCTTGAAAAAGCCCAGGAATTGGGTTTAAAAGTGTATTCTTATCCTGAATTTTTATATGAACATTCAAAGCATAAAACACGCGTTGTCATAGGGGGGAGTCACGGAAAAACAACCATTACTTCTATGATCCTTCATGTGATGCACTACCATGAAAAAGAAATAGACTTTATGGTGGGTGCCCAATTAGACGGCTTTGACAAGATGGTTCATCTCACAGAGGAGAACGATTTTATGTTATTAGAGGGAGATGAATACCTCTCTTCTCCCATAGATGCCCAATCAAAGTTTTTACATTACAAGCCGCATATTGCGCTCTTGAGTGGTATTGCTTGGGACCATATTAATGTATTCCCCACTTTTGAATCTTATTGTGCGCCCTTTGAATCCTTTATTGATAGTATTGTTGCGGGAGGTAGCCTTACTTTTAATCAAGAGGATCAGGTACTTAATGAAATGGTTGAAAAAGCCACCAACACTATTCGCAAAATTGCTTATACCACCCCAGAGGCTTCTATAGATAGTGGTGTAACTTATCTAGAAACGGAAGAAGGTCCTTTGCCATTAGAAATTTTCGGAATGCACAACCTCAATAATCTGGCAGGTGCCAAGTGGATATGCCAGCATATGGGTATAGACGCCCTAGATTTCTATGAGGCCATTAGTAGTTTTAGAGGCGCTTCTAAACGATTAGAATTGGTCGCTAAGAACAATCAAACGGCTATTTATAAAGATTTTGCTCACGCACCTAGTAAGGTAAAGGCCACTACTGCAGCGGTTAAGGAGCAATATCCTGACAGGAAGTTGGTTGTGGTACTTGAGTTGCATACCTACAGTAGTTTAGACGCTTCTTTTCTCAAGGAGTATAAAAATGCTTTGGCCAAGGCCGACGTAGGTATGGTTTTCTATGAGCCAGCCGTACTAGCCATAAAAGAAAGGGAACCTATCTCTGCGGAGGTTATTAAAAATGCTTTTGGTTCCGCTGCGCTTCAAATAGAAACCACGCCTGAAGGTTTGGCTGTTTTCTTGAGAGATTTGCCTTTAGAAGGAACGGTGCTGTTATTCATGAGTTCAGGTAATTACGGAGGCACGGACTTTAAAGCACTGGCCCAGCGAATTTCTTAAGGTTTTACCAAGGTTTTTTTAGATTTGTGGCTATGGCTTTTTTGACCGATCATCTAGTCAGGGAGTAGTTTGTCTGGTTTGCGTTTCTTTTTGAGCCACACAGGCTATCTTTACTCATGGTCTATATTAAAAATTCGGGTATGAAGGCTTGGTCTGTGGAAGACCAGCCTAGAGAAAAATACCTGCGTTTGGGTGGACAAAAATTGACAGATGCAGAGCTTCTTGCCATAGTTTTAGGCAATGGTTCTGTTGGTCAGTCTGCCCTTTCACTGGCCAAGACGCTATTGATTGCATGTGACAATGACCTTCAAAAATTATTTGAACTTTCCATAGAGAAGCTTATGGATTTTAAAGGAGTAGGGAAGGTGAAAGCCATTAAAATAAAGGCGTCACTAGATTTTGGATACAGATTGTTGCATGTCAATGCTACCGCCCCCCTATCTCTTTCTTCTAGTGGATCTGCATTCTCTATTTTGAAGCCTGTTTTAATTGGTTTGACTTATGAAGAGTTTTGGGTGCTGTATTTGGATAATTCTAATGTGCTTATTGAGCGTTCCTTACTTGGTAAAGGTGGTTTTACAGCCACAGTTGTAGACATCAGGTTGGTTTTACAACAGGCTATAAGATGGGGTGCTACGGCTATGATTGTAGCCCATAACCATCCCACAGGCAACCTAAAACCCTCCCTTTCAGACAAAGCTTTGACACAGAAATTAAAGGAAGCCGCTAAGGTTTTAGATATTAAATTACTAGATCATATAATTGTAGGTAAAAATGAATACTTCAGTTTTGCAGACCAGAATCTGCTATAATTGTTTATTTTTAAGCCTAGAATAACCGTTCCCTAACTGATCTATTTTTGAATCATACTTTCTTGTAAATGCTCCTGATATACACCTATAAAATAACCCCTAGATTTACTTATATAGCCAATCATATTTGTAAACGTTTGTTGGGTTTAGAAGTTGCTTTCACTACTGAAGTGTCGGACTTTATAAAGCATGAGGGGCCAAAATTAACCTATACGAAACAGGCTTTGCAAAATGAATTCTTTATAAGGTCTCATGCGCTGTTATTCGAGCAAGGTATTAATGACCATGCTATTAAAGTAAGTGACTGGAACGGGGTGCCTTGTTTCTTTCCCTCAGGAGACAAAAGTGGTATTCCTTTTGATGTTTTTGCCGCTAGTTTTTATATGCTGTCTAGGTATGAAGAGTATTTGCCTCATGTGAAAGACATTCACGGACGCTTTCCACCAAAAGAAAGTGTGGGTTATGTGAACGGTTTTTTAACCTCACCTGTAGTGGACCAGTGGGCAAGCCTTTTTTTTAATGCCCTTCAAGATAAATTCCCCGACCTTAAAAGGGCAAAAAGAACGTATTGCTTTACCCCATTAATAGATGTGACTAGCTCTCATGCATTTGCTTATAGGGGCCTTATTAGAGGTGTGTCTGGTTTTTTTGTAGATTTAGCAGGCTTTAAATTAAGCAGGCTTCTAACCAGGCTAGGCGTGTGGCTGCGCTTTAAAAAAGATCCCTATGATAATTTTGACTACTTAGGCATTCTTTTAAGGCAGTATAAGGCCAAAGCCATTTTCTTTTTTCAATTTGCTGATTATGGTACTTATGACAAAAATGTGTCTCCTTATAACAACTTATTTAAAGCCCTTATAAAATCTGTAGCGGACCACTTTGAAGTGGCTTTGGCGGCTTCATACGCATCTTTTGGTGCTCCTAAAATTTTAATGGAAGAGCAGAAGCATTTGGCCAGTGTAGTTAATAGACCCATTAAAGCGTCTAGAATGCGGTATAATAGGGTAGACATACCTGTATCTTACAGGGACTTGGTAGACGCTGAAATTCACAACGACTATTCTATGGGCTATACCCATGAGCTTGGGTTTAGGGCGGGAACAGCGACTCCTTTTTTCTTTTATGATATTTATCTGGAGCTTCAGTTGCCTATTAAGGTGCATCCGTTTGCAGTGCATGACTACGCTTTATTAAAGGAGAAGAGCACTTTAGACGCATTAAAAATAATGACCCCACTTTATCTGGCCACAAAAGAGGTGAGCGCCCATTTTAATGTGGTTTTCTCTAATGAATTGTTGGGAGGAGAAAAATCACTGGTGTGGAAAGAAACTTTTCAAAAGCATTTGGCTCAGTTTAGTAAGTAGCTTTTTGCTTTATACTGTAAGTAGATTACAATATGTAATTTGTATTTCCATAAATGAAATACAGTCCAGAATTTGTGTAACTGTAGATCTATTAAAAATTATACAGGCTGTCTCTTCGCTCAGTCAAAGCAAAATTAAATAGTACCTTTAGCAAAAAAAATACTATGCTTAGAGGTAAAATTTCAGACATCTTTTTTGATTTAGACCATACCCTTTGGGATTTTGAAAAAAATTCAGCCCTTACTTTTGAACGTTTGCTCACCGAATATGGTGTAGACATTCCATTAGATACATTTTTAAAAGCCTATATTCCTATTAACCTTCAGTATTGGCGTATGTACAGAAACGGTAGCGTTTCTAAAGAAACCCTTCGTTACGAACGTTTAAAATTCACCTTTGACACACTTGAATATCCCGCTACAGATGCATTGATTCATGAATTGGCAGACCAATATATGGAAGTGCTCACTACTTACAACCATTTGTTTCCCGGTACCATAGAGATATTAGCGTATTTAAAGCCACATTACAATTTACATATCATCACCAATGGTTTTTCCGAAGTGCAAGGAAAGAAAATGAAAAATGCCCATATTGATCATTATTTTGACGTAATCATGGATTCTGAACTAGCAGGAGTAAAGAAACCACATCCTGAAATTTTTGAATTAGCACTAGAAAAAGCAAATGTCACCGCAGATAAATCGTTAATGATAGGAGATAGCTTAGAGGCAGATATTCTGGGCGCTAAAGAAGTTGGCTTTGAGGTCATTCATTTTAATGCTCACGGAGAATCTGCACATGAGCATTGCACAATAGTACACAGTTTAGCGGAATTAAAGAAGTTCCTCTAATAATGTAGGGATTTCTTTAGTATTCGTATTTGTCTTTCGAATGGTTTTTAAGGAAATCTCTACTGCAATAAGTCAGGGATTTCTTTAGTAATTATATTTGTCTTTCCAACGGTTTTTAAGGAAATCTCTACTACTTTTTTCCCTGGGGTTGTCTCCGGGCTGGTAAAATACTGTTCCTGATATTGCTGCTGGAAGAAACTCTTGTGCTATGAATGCATTTGGACCGTTGTGGGAGTATTGGTAGCTGTCTCCATAGCCCAGTTCTTTCATTAGTTTGTTAGGCGCATTTCTCAGTGCGAGTGGTACTTGTAAATCTCCAGTTTCTTTGACAGCAGCAATCGCTTCGTTTATAGACAGATAACTACTATTGCTTTTAGGTGAAGTCGCTAAATACACCGCACACTGACTCAAAATAATTCTGGCCTCTGGGTGTCCAATACTATGTACCGATTGGAAACAAGTATTTGCTAGTACAAGGGCAGTTGGATTGGCATTCCCAATATCCTCAGAAGCCAATATAACCATTCTCCTAGCAATGAATTTCACGTCTTCTCCGCCAACGATCATTCTGGCAAGCCAGTAAACAGCTGCATTGGGATCTGAACCTCTAATAGATTTGATAAATGCAGAAACTATGTCGTAATGTTGCTCTCCCGACTTGTCATAAAAAGCAGTGTTATTTTGTGTGTTGCTGGTTACAAACTCATCTGTGATGACTACTTTTTTATCTGGATTTTGGGTGACAAGAAATTCAAAAATATTGAGCAATTTTCTGGCGTCACCACCACTTGCCCTAAAAAGGGCATTGGTTTCTTTGAGGATAATTTCTTTCTCTTGAAGCCATGGATCTATCTTTATGGCGTTGTTTAATAGCGCTTCTAAATCTGATTTTTCAAAAGCTTTGAGCGTGTAAACTTGGCAACGAGAGAGTAGGGCAGCATTTACCTCAAAACTCGGATTCTCTGTGGTAGCGCCAATTAAGGTAACCCATCCTTTTTCTACTGCTGCTAAAAGGGAGTCTTGTTGAGACTTACTAAATCTATGAATCTCATCTATGAATAAAAGTGGGTTTTTTGTGGTGAATAATCCTCCAGATTGCTTGGCTTTTTCAATCACTTCCCGCACTTCTTTTACCCCAGAATTAATAGCACTAAGGGCATAAAAAGGTCGTTCTGTTTGGGCGGCAATAATATTTGCTAAAGTGGTTTTTCCAGTACCGGGTGGTCCCCATAAAATAATGGAAGGGATAATACCCGCTTTTATTTGCTTGGTCAATACACCAGCAGGACCCACCAAATGAGTTTGACTCATATAGCCCTCTAGGGACTTTGGGCGGACTCTTTCTGCTAGCGGTTCATTCATCTTATTTTCTTTGTCTCACCGCTTCGTATAAGAAAACACCGCAGGCAACAGATACATTTAATGAGCTAATAGGTCCTTGCATGGGTAATTTGGCTTGGGCGTTGGCTACTTTCAAAATAGAGGGTGTAATTCCCATGTCTTCAGACCCCATAACAATAGCGGTAGGTCCTGTAAAGGACACTTCATATAAGTCGTTCTTGGCTTTCTCTGTGGCTGCGACTACTTGAATACCGCAGGCCTGTAAGTGAAATACGGCGTCTTTTAGGTGATCTACTTTAATAATAGGTACTTGAAAAGCTGCGCCTGCAGAAGTTTTTATAGTGTCTGCAGTTACTGGAGCAGTACCTTTTTTTTGAATGATAATAGCGTCTACTCCCGTGCAAGAAGCAGTTCTTATAATAGCACCAAAATTCCTGACATCTGAAAGTTGGTCTAATAGTAAAAATAAAGGGGCTTCTTTTGTTTCTAAGACACGCTCTACAAAAGGATCGAGTTCGTGGAATTCAATGGGAGAAATGCTCGCGACAACACCTTGGTGGTTGTTGTGTTGTTTGGCCAAACGATCTAATTTTTCTATGGGCACATAAGAAGTGTTTAACCCCTGTTTTCTAATGAGGTTTTCTAAAGTTTTAATTAAGTCTCCTTGCAGTCCCTTTTGAATAAAGACCTTGTCTAAGGTTTCTTTGGCTTCTATAGCCTCAATAACAGCTCTAATGCCGTATATATACGTTTGTTTCTCCATGATGCAAAAAGTAAACAAAAAACCCCCTGCTTTTGGTAGGGGGTTTTTGAATATGTGCATTTTTTATAAGAATAAGTTATTCTTATTGATTGAGTGCCTTAACTAGATTTATTACATCCTGAATTTTATCTAATTTGTATTTATTGGTTTTTTATTTTTTTGTTTTTCTTTCTGGTTGAAATTTTATTAAATGATAAACGAAATTTTTGAATATATTTTATTCTTAAACAACTTACCTTTATATAAAACTTGATGTAATGAAAATATCTTTTCTTTTCCTTTTGTCTTTGACAATGATATCTTGCTCTACCAATCAATTGCAAGAGGCTGATTTTTATAATGTTATTTCTACTTCTGTGCCTATTGAAGGTGGTGAAATTGTCTTTAGCGATAATCCTCCATACGAAACTGGCCAGAATATTACCATTACTGCTGTGGCAGCACCTAATTATAAATTTTCTCATTGGGAGGGTGCTTTGACGGGGTTAGAAGTGTCTAAGCAACTTGTTTTGAGCAATAATATTGAGGTTGTTGCTTTCTTTATACCATTAGAGCGCTTTGCTCAACAGAACATTGTACTTTACAATGAGCAAGGAATAGATCAAAGTGGGTATGTTTTTATGATGGAAAACGGACAAAAAAATGCTTATTTGGTGAATCATGAGGGTGAAAAGCTCAAAGAGTGGGCTTTTGAAGAACGTTTTGGAAATGACATAGAAATAACGCCATCTGGTGATTTGCTGGCTTGTTTTAAGTCTTCAAATCCTGTTATTACTTTTGGTGGTTTTGGAGGGGTCGTGTCTCTCATGGATTATACTGGAAAGGAATTGTGGCGTTATGAGGTGAATACAGAAAATGAGATTGCCCACCACGATGCAACTCAATTGCCCAATGGTCACGTGATGATCATGGTTTGGGAAAGAATCACTGAATTACAATTAGAGACTGCTGGTCAATTCCCAGGGCATGATATTTTCTTAGAGAAATTAATAGAGGTAAACCCTCAAACCAACGAAATTGTTTGGCAGTGGAGGAGTTGGGATCATATGGTCCAAAATACAGCTGCTGACAATGATTTATATGGCCAGCTCTCTGATTTCCCCAATAAAATTGACCTTAATCACAGTGATTTAGAGAATGGGGATTGGATGCATGCCAATGGCATTTTCTATGATGCGGCTACTGATCTTGTCTATATGAGTGTTAATTTTTATTCTGAGGTTTGGGTAATTGACCACAGTACTTCTTCTGAAGAAGCTAAAACATCTCAAGGAGGCAATTATAATAGGGGAGGAGACCTAGTGTATAGATTTGGTAACCCTTCTTTATTTGAAAACACTATTGCCCCACAATTTTTATTTAACAACCACCACCCTTCTATAGTTCCAAATAATTATCCTGGCAATGGGAATTTTCTAATTTATAATAATGGGAGCAACTTAGAACAGTCTATTGCCTATGAATTGGTGTTGCCTGCTTTTTCTACAAATAGTATGCAAAATTATATTGCTCCCGTGAAGCAATGGTCATTTACGAATACAGACATGTATTTTGATAAAATCTCCGGTCTTCAGAGGCTCCCTAACGGCAATACTTTAATTTGTGAGGGTGACTATGGTTATTGGGAAGTATCTGTTCAAGGAGAAGTGGTTTGGAAGTATGACGGTTTGGGTAAAAGCTTTTGGCGTCCTTATTATTATCTAAAAAGTGATTCGCGATTGTTGAAATTAAATCTTAATTAATTGAAATGATTATTTAATCTCTTTCATTTTTAATTTAGGTGAATTTATTCTATAAAAAAGGCCCGCATTTGCGGGCCTTTTCTTTATTATATTAACAAGATGTTATTGGCAAACACTCAATACTTTAGTTCCTCCTGCAGAAGAAGGTCCGTCTGATAAAGCAGTTTGTGGAGATGTTCCATCTAACTTAGTGTATGAAATTACATAGCTAGCTTCACTATCCCATGCACCATTTGTGTAGGCAAAAGACATTGTAGAAGCTCCAGCTGGAATAGTCACTACATGAGTAGCATTAGCTCCTTGATCAGCCGTTACAGTGTAAGAAGTTGTAGTTCCATCTATAGTAACGTCTACAGATGCTCCGTTCCAACCATCACCATAAGAATCTACCATTGTAATGGTGTAGATTCCTGGCACAGCACTAGTCGGAATACATTTAATTACTGTATTGTATTTAAATGGTGAAGAGAAGTAAGATCCTTGAAGAGATCCCGAAGCGTCGTCTCCGGAGAATACTCTGCCATCAGTTAGTACCAATTCTAAACGAACAGGTAATGCGTCTCCTCCAGTGTATTGACTAGAACTTAAACCTAAAGCCGCAACAGCTTCTGATAAAGTAACTCTAATGTTCGCTCTTGGTAATCCAAAAGGACCAGTTGTGAAAGAAGAAGCTGTAAGTGTAGTGGCTAAAACTTCTGTACCCTTAAATCCAAGGTATACATTCACTTTTTCCATTAATCCACCATTTTGCTCGTCTTGTACTTCAATATCAACATCAAAGGCTGAATTAAGATCATAACTATTAAATTCTCCACTATTTAAAGATACTGTTCTAATAATAGCACCTTTAGTAGTACCGTCAAATACTGCGTCAATTGCATTGTCTGACTCTTGACAAGCTACCATAAAAATAGCCACTGAAAAGGTCATTAATTTTAATATTCTATTTTTCATTGTATCTATTATTTAAGGTTAGAAGGTCCACTCGCATTCCAGAAAACTCTTTCTGTAAGATCAGTTCTCTGGGTTACATTTGCATTTGTAGATGCATAATTATCAGGATAATACATCACTAACGGGAAAGCACCTGGATTAGGTTCAATATTCTGTTGTAATGTACTAGGTAGACCAGTTTTTCTATATGTATTATATGCATCAATACCGTTTCCGAACATTGAAATATAATATTGTTTTGCCCATAATTCAGCTCTGTCAGAAGTAGAAGCTGCATCATAATCTGCGGCAACAAGTGCAACATATGCTTCCACATCTGCAGCTTTTAATGGAGTCCCACCTAAAGAGTCTGCTTTTTCAATAGACTTTTTAACACCAGCAAGCGTAGACGCTTTCATATCAGATGGATTCATATAAGCGTTCATAAAGTCCATCCAAGAAGACAACATAATAGGAGTTATCCCTCTTCCCTTTTCACCACCGCCGTTAACTTGTCCTTTGAAGGATCTGTCATCATACTTTCCACCTGCAGGATAAACACCATGTAGGGTTCTTGTGAAACCATCTGGTGGAATACCATTGTCATTCCCATGATCTCTACCCCAATATCCATCATTTAATCCACAATAAACTTCGTTACTGGCTAAATAATGAGAAGGTGCTGTGTATAAACTACACTCTAAAGTTTCTTCATTTGGATCAGCTCCAAAACCTGGAGTAGCAGATACCTGTCTGTAGAAGTAATAAGCCATTCTTGGATCTTTTGTAGAACCGTGACCTATTTGCATAGTATTCATTAACCAGTTAGACATATAGGACCCACCACCTGTAGCCGTGTATGACGACCTGTAAGATGGGTGCCTAGTATCTGGCTGTACTTCATTTACTCCATATTTAAATTGAAAATCCTCTGCTTCTGTTTTAATATAATCAGTAATTCCATTAAAACCTGCTGTGTTACCAGTTGTGTAATGAATCTTCTTTTTAATTGAATTGGCAGCTTTAATCCATTTAGCGGTATTACCACCATAATACATATCTAGTGATGGCTTAGGACCTCCTGCATTAAATTTAGCTACTGCACTGTCTAATAATTCCAAAGCTGCAGCATATACAGATTCTCCTGAATCTGCATTAGGGGCTAAATTATCTGCACCCAATAATGCTTCAGAATAAGGAATGTCTCCAAACTGATCTACTAAAGTCACCAAAATATAAGCTTTCATTACGTCAGCCATTCCCATATGATAATTTAAACCTGCTTCAGATGCTAAGTTTGTCATTAACCTCATATCTTCCATCATACCTTGGTATGCACTAGACCAGTTTCCATTGAAACTCGTAGGAGCGTATACGTTCGGATATGATCTTCCTGACATATAATTAATTCTAGTTAAGGCAGCACTTCTACTACCTATTCCATTTACCCAAAATGCAAAATTCACTTGAATTGAATTCAAAAAGAAAGTAGCATCTGCCTGAGCAGGACTCAGTGCATTAGGGTTATCTACTAGTTCCAGTTCCATAGTCTCGCAAGACGTAAATGAAACCAAACCAATCATAATAACTGCTATTAATTTGTTTATTTTCATGATATATTTTTTTATTTATTAGAACGACAATTTAAGACTCAACCCATATTTTTTAGCACTTGGTCCGTTTAGGTAGTCAAAACCTCTACCATTACCAACACCTGTACCAGCTATGTTTGGATCCCAGTTCGCACCATCTGGTGTGTTATAAGCATCATACCAAAGGTTGTATCCAGAGGCTGTTAAGTCTATACTTCCAAAAGGTGTTTTATTTAACAAGCTTTGAGGTACTTTATAAGTCAAAGAAACCTCTGCCAATCTCCATACTGATGCATCATAAACCAACATTTCATCTGGTCCGTAAAGAATATTAGAGAAATAATAAGTGGAGTTGTTAATCATTACACTATTTTGTGTTCCGTCTGCCTGTACTCCAGGAAGGATAAAAGACTGCGCTCTATCTGCAGTTTCTTTTAGAACTCCTCTACCTAGTAATGTTGCAACCGAGTAGGTAAACACGTCTCCACCATTTACATGGTTTACTAAGAAACTCATGGATAAGTTCTTATAAGAAACTGTGTTACTAATATTTAATAACCAATTTGCATTAGCATTACCAATTTCATTAGTTCCGTAGGTGACGTCATAAGAACCTTGAGAATTCACTAAGAATTCACCATTTTCATGTCTTGTAATTGCAGAACCTACAATTGTACCTAATGATTTTCCAACCTTAGCAACGTTTCCTAAAGAAGAAAAACCTGAATAAACAATTTCCTCAGTATCTTGACCTAGATCAGTTACTATAGCGTCGTTTGTTGACCAGTTTACAAAAGTATTCCATGTTAATCCATTTGGATTACTAAACCAATCCATACCTAAATCAATTTCAATACCCTTATTTTCAATTTCTCCAATGTTTGTTTGGGTATTTGTATAACCTGTAGATGGATCTAAAGGTCTTGAGATGATTAAGTCTTTTGTGATTTTGTTGTAGATTGAAATATCTGCTGATAATTTATTGTTGAAAAATCTTCCTTCAACACCAAATTCTAATTCCCCAATTAATTCTGGTTTTAGGTTTGGATTACCTAGTTGAGATCCAGAAGTATTTGAAATTACCATATTACCACCTTGGTCTTGAAAACTTTGCGTATTTAAACTCAGCACCGAGGCAATAGGATAGCCGCTTGGAAAGTTTGCAGAAGTTCCATAACCAGCTCTTAATTTAAGGTAGTTTACCATATCTGATTTTAAACCATCAAAAGCTGCAGTAGGTAAAAATGAAATACTTGCAGATGGGTAAGTAATAGAATTGTTTTCAGTGGATAAGTTAGATACCCAATCTTTTCTAGCTGCTACAGTTAAGAAAGCCATACTCTTATAGTCTAAAGCTGCTTGTCCGTATGCTCCAATAATGTTTCTTTTTTCAAAATATTGGATTTCATCTTGAAGTTCAAAGTTAAAGTGTCTTAGCACTCCAAATACTTGTTGACCAGTAGAAGAAACACCATTTCTGTCATAAGTATCTGATCTAGAGGTTGCCCCTAAGGCAAATGTAAGACCTAAATCATCATTGATTCTGTAATCTCCATTGATAGCAAAATTATGATCAAAAATTGTTTTAACATTATTCCAAGTGTCATAAACACCGCTTTGTGTTGCTACCGAGCCGGTTTTCCCACCTTTATTGGAGTAGTTAACGTTGTTTTCGTTATAAACATCTATACCATAACGGTAAGTAGCATTTAAGTTATCGTTTATTTCGTAATTTAATGCTGCTCCTCCAAAAACTCTATTTACAGCCTGGCTGTTAGAAGCGTTATCTACAGTCCACAATGGGTTTTGAATAGAGTTGTTTTGTCTGTAATAAATAGACTCTCCAGTTACAGGGTTTTGATATGGTTGTCCCATTAAGTCTACAGATCTTGGTGTGTAAAATATGTTAGCAAAAATAGATGCACCATCACCACCTACGTTAGAACCATAACCAGCTGCTACCGGTGGAGATTTAAATTTTGTCCCCGTGTAGTTTAAAGTACCATTTATAGAGAACTTATTACTTAATTTTGCGTTACCACCAAAACTTAATGTATTTCTCGATAATTTGTTACCAGGTGTAAATCCTTCGTCAGCAAGATTACCATAGTTAATATTGTAAGATACCGTACCATCTGCACTAGCACCTCTAACATTTAGGTTGGTATTCCTTACTTCTCCTTTTCTAAAGAAATTTTCAACAGATCTGTAAGGTTTCCATTCCTGTAATGCATCTGGAGCAATTCCTAATGCATCTAATACAGCTGGAATTCCAGTTGAAGCAGAAGCAGTTGTGTAAGGATGTCTCAAGAACCCTGGAGTTCCAGAAGTTGTTCCGTTAATCGCATTTTGATTACCCCAACCATCTACACCTTCTTGTCTAAACGCAGGACCCCAGTTGGAGAAAAACCAACCAAAAGATTGGTCAAAACCTCCACCGTAATCATTTTGATATTCAGGCATAGAAGCCATTTCATTTATAAACATAGAAGTGTTTACAGTAATTTCGGTTTTTTTAGCACCCGTACCGGACTGACCAGCTTTGGTTGTTATTAAAATCACTCCGTTTCTACCTTGTGTTCCATAAAGTGTAGAAGCCGCTAAACCTTTAAGTACACTTACGTTTTCAATATTGTTAGGATCAATATCCAAGAAACGTGAAGAACCGTTATTACCATCAACAAAGCTACCTTGGTTGTTGGTTTCAGTAGAAAAAGGAATTCCATCTACAATAAATAGTGGTTGGTTTCCTTGAGAGAAAGAGTTAAAACCTCTAATTACAATTGAGGTACCTGATCCAGATAAACCCGATTGGTTAGTGATATTTACCCCAGATGCCTTACCAGAAAGCACCCTACCAATATCTCCATCTGCACGCTGCTCTAATTGGGTTTGGTCTACTTCAGATACTGCATAACCCAAAGCTTTCTTTTCGCGCTTGATACCTAGAGAAGTAACAATTACCTCGTCTAGTTGCTGAGAATCTGTTTCTAGTGTTACATTAATAGTATTTGAAGCTCCAACCACAACCGTTTTGGCTACATAGCCAATAAAGCTGAAAGAAAGTGTTTCTCCTTCATTTGCAAAAATAGTGTAGTTTCCATCAAAATCTGTGGAAACACCATTTGTTGTACCTTGAACAATTACAGTAGCACCTGGGAGAGGAATTCCATCTCCGTCAGAAACTGTACCTGAAATTGTCTTTTCTTGTGCGAACAGAAGCTGCACAGCAAACACTAAGGCTAGTGTTAAAATTCCATTTAGTTTTGTTTTCATTGTTAGTTAATTTGAATTAGCAAACGTAAAAATCTTAATTTAATGTTAACTAAACAAATTATTAAGCGTTAATTTTCATTAAATCGTATCATTTTAATAATTTGCATTGACAATTAGGCGTCAAAAGTCTTTATTCTTTGACGTTTATTTATTTTTTGAACATTGTTTAATGTTAATTTTTTCACATAAAAAAAGCCTTGTTATTTTAACAAGGCTTTTTTTAAATAACAAAGGTTTTTTTATTCTTTTTCCAAGGCAGTGAATACAGCTTTTAAAACCTCCATTTCATTGCCTTTCAAGTTTAATAACTTTTTTGCACCACTCTTATTTTTAAATAATTTTTTTAAACTTCCTTTAGATGTGTTAAGGTATTTAGGAGTTTCTCCTTCTTTGGAGAAATAAAAAACCTGACTGTCCACAAACCTTGGAGGGAAAGATCTTTCTAAAGATGTTCGTGCAGCTTGTTGTTTCATGAAAACCTTAGTTTGGTTCAAGTAAACATTATATTTTTCTCCTTCAAATACTGTTTGAAGGTAGCCTATTTCTGGACTCCCACTGGATTTACTTATGAAAGGAAGAAGTTTGAAAGTGACACCTTCTACTTCACAATAAACTTTATTTTCTTTTATTAAAATTTGATCTGAAGCGTATTGATATGGAGAGATAGCCATTTCTAATTCATCTGTGTAAGCATTGTGTCTTATATAGATGTTTTTACCTTCCTCGAACTTTCCTCCGTAATATACTTTGGCTAGTTTGAATTCCTCTACAAAATAGGGTGTTCCTTTAATGTCCTTAACACTGAGCATTTTTTTTGGCCTACTAGATAAGTTTGTGAAAAAATCTACAGCTGCAGCATCTGTTTGCCCCCAGCCCAATCCTTGACTTGCGCCTCCCGCTGTTCCATTAAATACTGACTGAGAATAAGCTAGCGATCCAATCGCCAATGAGAATATTATAAGTGTTTTATTCATTATTATTATTTATTATTTTCAAAATTAACAATAATTTATTGAATTGGCATTTTTTTAATTTAATATCATCAGAGCATCGGCCGAAGGCCAAAAATCTATTGTATACCTTATTATTTATACTATTGAAAAATACGAGCTATTTTTAAATGGGATAAATCCTTGATTTTGAGAAAAAAAATGAAATTTTTTTTAAAGCGTCATTTGATTATCAATAATTAATTCCTACATTTGCCAGCCCTTAAAAAGGGGTAATAGTTATTTATATACATTATATATGCCAACAATTTCACAATTAGTACGAACAGGAAGAGCCACAATTACTAAGAAGAGTAAATCGGCTGCTTTGGAATCGTGTCCTCAAAGAAGAGGGGTATGTACGCGTGTTTACACCACTACACCTAAGAAACCAAACTCTGCAATGCGTAAAGTAGCAAGGGTAAGGTTAACAAACGGTAAAGAGGTCAATGCCTACATCCCTGGAGAAGGTCACAATTTACAAGAGCACTCGATAGTATTAGTAAGGGGCGGAAGGGTTAAAGATTTGCCAGGAGTTAGGTATCACATTGTAAGGGGCGCCTTAGACACCGCTGGTGTTGCAGGAAGAACACAACGTAGATCTAAATACGGAGCAAAAAGACCTAAGAAAGCGTAAGACAGTTTAAAGAGAAATCATGAGAAAAAAACAGGCCAAAAAAAGACCTTTATTACCGGATCCTAAATTTAACGATCAGTTGGTAACCCGTTTCGTCAATATGATGATGTGGGATGGTAAGAAATCCATTGCCTTTAAAGTATTTTACGACGCTATTGCGATTGTGGAAGAAAAAAAGACTGATGAAGAAAAAGCTGCACTAGAAGTGTGGAAAGACGCCCTTTCTAACATCATGCCTCACGTAGAGGTTAGGTCTAGAAGAGTTGGTGGAGCCACTTTCCAGATTCCTATGCAAATCCGTCCAGACCGTAAAATTTCTACGGCTATTAAATGGATGATTAGTTATGCGCGTAAAAGAAACGAAAAATCAATGGCCCAACGTTTGGCGTCTGAGATTTTAGCTGCTGCCAAAGAAGAAGGTGCTGCTGTTAAAAAGCGTGTAGATACTCATAAAATGGCAGAA
>Ga0208805_1000176_pt1 | contig 21564 bp, 7 predicted proteins | sample Colrivmet1553A02_FD_187659 | JGI IMG/M metagenome (GOLD analysis project Ga0208805, IMG submission 187659) | Estuarine microbial communities from the Columbia River estuary - metaG 1553A-02 (SPAdes) (version 2) | ecosystem: Environmental > Aquatic > Marine > Intertidal zone > Estuary | place... | reverse complement strand
TGTCGTGGCACGCGAGTTTTTCCATGACCGTGCGGATGACTTTGAGTTTACTGATCCTGAAGGTGCGACGGCCCCTGTGCCGGTGATTTGCCGCCGTGCTAACTATAGTGAGATGGCATTTATTTACAAGGCCATGCTCGCTACTAAAATGGCGTGGACCATCCTCGCTCAAGAGCAGCCCTCCATCAACGCCCTTCTCACCACAACCCAGTGGACTTTAATGGAATTGGTCGAGGTACCCGAGAAATTACTGAGGGAGCTCAAGGACAGCATGCCTGAGTTGATGGAAGAAATTAAGGAATCCCAGTTAGATGAAGACGATGAGCAGGGCGATGAGTGCGACGATTTAAAAACTCTTGAAAACGCCGAGATGGCCATGGTCATGTACTTTCTGCTTCGCGAGGCAAACGTCAACCGATGTGACATGACCGCCGTCACTCGGCTCGCGATGGCCCTAAGCGGGAGGGGATACGACAACCTCTACAAGAAAATCCGAGACCCCTTTCAGGGTAAAAAGCGCTTGGTGCTGCAGCGCATGTCGCGGATAAAGCCCTTATTGGAAGATCTCCAAAGTGATTCTATCATGCTGAGATTCAACAAAAAAATGCAAGAATTGAAAATATAGGGTGACCCATAGGGTACTCAGTGGGGTGACCCACAGGGACAGGCACCCAAAACCTTTGCGCAGTAATCATAAAAACAACTGCCAAATGGACCCCATCATTCTCACTAGCAAAGAAGAACTTCAAGCGTTGATCCGCGAATCCTACCGGGCACTTCGCGAGGGCGAAGAGACCGTGCCCACAATCATCACCATTGACCCGCAGCCACTGCTAACCGTCGATGAAGCCGTCGAATACCTGCGCATCTCAAAGAATACCCTCTACGGCTATACCTCCAAGGGATGCATTCCTCACATCAAGCAGGGTAAGCGCGTGCTGTTTCGCAAGAGCCAGCTCGACGCCTGGTTGGATGCCAAGCAACGCGGCACCGCGCAATGACCCGAGCCCAACGCCTACAGCTGCAGCATCTCATTTGCGCCATCGACACCGCGCTCGCTACAGAATCCTCAGCAGAGGGTGCCGTCACACTTACTAAGGAATCCCTGGTACGGCATCTAGACGTTTTGAAACGGATTCTGGAAGGCTCCAATGAGAAATCCCTAGGGGAGACGCCGCTTCGCCGTGCCTTGCGGCACATTCTCAAGCACCACCCCGAGGTGAACACCGTCTTGGCGGTGTATCGATTTCGGGACGACCGTCCCGCGGGCTGTCCCTACTACCTGTCCCTTAACGCCCTGTACCACGGAACATGAAATCGCCCATCTTCACTGTGCGCACCGCTAACCGCTGCATCGAAGACGCCAAGCAAATACCCACGCCCATGATGCTCTTCGACGAACTCTGGTTTGAGCAGGAGCTGTGCATCTTGTTTGCCGACACCAACGTGGGGAAGTCTCTGCTGGCCGTGCAGGTCGCCCAGTCCATTGCCAGCGGGACGGCGATCCCCGGATTTCAACTCGGCGTCCCGGGACAGGGGGTGCTGTACTATGACTTTGAATTCAACGACAAGCAGTTTGAGCAGCGCTACAGCCATACCGGAATTTCCTACACCTTCTCACCCAATTTGTACCGAATCGGCTACAATCCCGACTGCCAAGCACAGCGCGTGGGGAGCCAAGACATCTTTGCCGAAATCCGCAGCCACATTGAAAGCTACCGCTCCCGTGTGCTGATCATCGATAATCTATCCTACTTCGCAGGGAATTCCCTTGAAACCGCTCAGGAAGCCATTGACTTTATGCGCGAGATGAAAGTCCTAAAAGAGGAGTTTCGCCTGTCGATCATGCTTTTAGCCCATACCCCCAAGCGCAACAAGAGTTTATCGATCAGCGAAGCAGACCTCGCCGGATCTGCCGGCTTGTCGCGCTTGGCAGACAGCCTTATCGCCATCGGTAAAGGCTGCGAGTCCGCCGACCAGCGCTACATCAAGCAAATCAAGGTGCGCTCGGCAATGCTCAACTATGGCGCCGAAAATGTGATCAAATGCCGGCTTGCCCCAAGAAATGGATTGCTCGGCTTTGTGTTTGAAGGATATTGCGAGGAATCCGACTTACTGCGTGCCGCCGATCGCTCCGACATCAACGAACAAGTCATGGGTCTGCACGCACAATACCCCGATCTATCTCAAGCAGAAATTGCACGCCAAGTGGGAGTCAATAAGATGCGCGTAAGCCGAATACTCGCTAGGGAAGGCTTTAACGAGAACGCGTAACTCGCTGTTAATTAGTCACCTACTCGGGTTGCTCAATACTTCTTTATTGACACACTTATTGAACGCATCGGCTTTAAAAAGTCTTTCTTAAACCCACCGCTCCCCAGAAAAACCCCGTAGTCCCAGTTTACCGCGGACTTAGTGGCTCCTATAGCACGGAAAAAGTGGTACAGTTTGACGCGAATTTTGCAACCCTCAGTTTATCGCGATCTGGGTAGTATAGTTCCCCGCGAAATGAGTGGTGCGGTTTGACGCCAATTTTGCAGCTTGAATCCATCATTGGGAAAAATAACTGTCCATTCCTTTTTTTGTAATTGACTATAAGTGTAACTGTTAATAAAGAAAGATCCAGAGTCGATTAGAAAATTCCAATTAAATGAGTCGGTGTATCTCAATTTGCCTTCAGGAATCACTATAACACGTAAAAGACTATCAGGCTTGCCATTCTCAAACTCATTCTCCCAAAAGGTAGTCATACCCAACCTCTGAGTGTCTTGAGCAAATATTATACGATCTCCAGCTCGTGCATGATAAAAATCTGCAACAATACTATCTCTAAAAAACACCAAGTTTACATGTACTTTTTGCGCACTATTATTAATAAACAATAGTCTGTCATCCATTGGATCACAACCAGTTAAAGTCAAAGTTGTGACCACCAAAAATAACCTATACTTTTTCATCGCATTTTTCCTGAATATAATTCGTTACCAGTCCAACCTTCACCTAAAATATCTGCTCTTTTCTCTGTGATTGAGTTGTGATGATCCCAATCAGAAAAAGTAGCTTTAATTGCACTCCATAGACTAGGCAACCCTATTTCTTTCAGGTAAGCATCTTGATTAAAATTGAAATGATACTTAAAATCCAAATAATGACCATACTCGTGATCTATTGTATATGCACCTTCCATAGTGGGATTGGTGAAAATAACATTGCCCAATGTAACAGCCCCATTCATGCTTTTTGAACTATATATTTTTACTCCTGGATACTTTTCTTGGTTACTGATATCCTTTAACCCCCCTTTCATTTCCAAATATGCCATTACTTCTCCTGCCAACGGTATAGTATTTTCAGGATTGAACTGATCAGGCGATTTAACATTTGATAAGTCGAATATCATCCCGAACCTTCCAACGGGCTCAGCAAATTCATCAGCACTATAGTAACCTGAAAAACTTGTAGAACCATCCTTATTGTATGTGTGATGATCATACGCCCCTTGCTCTTCATTCCAAAAGTACTCACCAGTGTCATCATAAAACCAGGCGATACCATTGATAGGGGGCTCAGCACTCATCCCTTTAGGATCTATTAGGCTTGTCGGGTTGTTGTGAACAAAATGAAAGGGTGTCCATGTTGGGAATTTATTGGCCAACGGATCTACACTCATCCACACACTGAGTTTGGGGTGGTGGTATCGCGCCCCGTAGTAGTGCATGCCTGTTTCGGTGTCCAATTCCTTGGAATTAAAGCGATAGGGCGAGCTCCATGCGTTCGAACTGCTACTGGTCCAGTGGTGCAGGCTCTCGCCCCAGGCGTTGTACAAGAACAGTTCGTAGGCCTCTCCGGTCCGATCTGTGACAAGGTCCACATTGCTGACGTAGTCCGGGTGGTACCAGTACAGGATTCTTGACCCCGAGTACAATGGTGGTACAGACTCTGCAGATTCCGCGGCTGCGGATTCTTGAACGAATTCCGGATAGAAACTCTCGATGGGCGTTGACGTCATGGTCACATCCCCAACTTCTAAACCTTCGCTTAGCTGCTCCAAGACCCTTTGAAGGTCATCCAGGTACCCTTGGCTTTGTACCGCGGATGAGGCACCCGATGAGGTGGTTCCCACCTTGGCTGTAGTGTTATCTCGACCGCCCGTGTTTTCTTCAGGAGTAGGACTTGCCCAGTATTCCACGCCAATGTCGGTGGCTACCCGCTGGGTGCCCATGTAGTAGTGCTTTGACTTGCGGTCCGCATTGCTGAAGGCGGTGATCACGTAGTACGGATTTACGTAAAGGGTATAGGGCTCCAGCGTCGAGACGGTATTGATGGTCTGGTCGTTGAGCTGCACGGTGGTTTGCGTAATGCTTGACTTCATAACGCGCTCACCCGCATGGTCGTACACGTAGTGGTGTATTCCTTGCGCGTTTTGAACGCCGCACAGCAACTGCTCCTGACCCCAGAAGAATGACGAGTGGTCGGATCCTGTCATGTCCGTAATCTCAGAAATACTGCCCGAGGCATTGTAGCTGAATGCCTTCGCGTAGGGTGCCCCCACTGAACTGATCACATCAACTAGCTGGTGCGGCTTGCTGCTGCTGTAGCGATAGGAGAGATCATATTTCATTTCTTGTGAGGTGGCCGCATAGACCTGAGAACTGGCGTTGGGGGTAGATACCTTATCTAAGATACCACCTGCTTTGTTATACGACGTCGAAACGGAGTACTGATTTCCTGCCGTCCCTGCAAAACTGGTCGTGGCCAGTCCGAGGCGACCTAGATGGTCGTACTCAAATGCCGTCGTCTGCACGTTCTCACCCGCGGAAACCAGACTTGTATGGATGCCACGCGTCATGTTCGCAATCATCCCGTTGCCATTGTAGGTGTACGCGCGGTCCATCAGCGAAACGTTGGTGGTTCCTCCGGCCACCTTGCCAAGGACCTCTGAGCCAAACAGCGACTTGGTGTTGGCGCTGTAGGTGTAGTCGGTCTGCGTACCGTTGCCGTACGCGAGGGTTTTTATGTTGCCGTATCCGTCATACCTCACCGAGGAGACGATGTCTTGGGTCGGAAAGCCCGTCAAGCTGGATGCAATGGAGTAGAGTTCACCTAAGCCCGTGTAGCCGTAACTCACCTGATCCCCATCAGGATACACCGCTCGTCGAATGCGCCCAAACGAGTCGTACAGCTTAGTTGTGGTGTAGGAGCGGTTGCCCACATTGGGAACTACAAAGTCCTTGGTCTCTACGCTCACGTTTCCAAGCTCGTCGTACTTAAGGTGGTCGGTCTTGAAGGCATTACCGTTGGCGTCCTTCCCTTGAGTGATTTCAATGACGCGTCCAATGCCGTTCTTGCCAGACCCAGAGGTGGCGTTACCGTAGGTGTATTGGATGTCGTAAAGATCTGTGCCCACAGACCCAGCCATGGTTTTACTAACCAGTCGGTTAAAATCATAGTCCAGGGTAATGGATCCATTCAACGCACGCGTAGCCTCATTGGTGATGCCTACCACATTGCTCGCCTTGTCGTAGGCGGTTTCTGTGAGTCCGCGGTCGGGGTGGACTTCGCTGAGCTGACGTCCTGCCATGTCGTAGGTGTAGGTAGTGACCGCACCTAGGGGATCGGTAACGGTCAAAAGCTCACTTAACGGACTGTACGTAAAGGTCGTTTTGCTCGCGCCGGGCAAATCATTGGGATCGGCCTGCATCGCCAGCACCTTGCGGCCATAGGTGTCTACATACTCCCTTGAAAGCATGTCCACACCAGAAATGCCGTAGGAGTTTGAAGCACCAGAAATCGTCTGGCCCGTGAAGAGCAACCGGGCAAGGTGACTTTTCCTTAGTCGGCTAACTAAATAGTCAAACAAAGAGGCTAGCATTCATACTAAATGTAGACGAATGAGAAACGAAACAAGCACTCCTGATGAGTTAATCGCATTAATTTATGCGGAATTCGTTAGGAATTCGTCGATTTTAGACCTTTTTCATGCGTTTTTACTGCATCCTTGGCGTTTATTAGAAAAAATTCGTGCGTTTTTCGGTCGATTTCGGTCGTCGTTCGTTTTTTGTCTACAGAATTTGGTCAAATTTCTTGGGGATGCAACATGTTTCGCTGAATCCTAGGGGCTCGAGATGAATTTTCTTCAAATCGCCGCGTTCAACTGTGATTTTTTGCGACGGGGTCGGTTTGTAAATAGTACATAATGGGATCCATGAAGCATTATTTCAAGGGACGGCTCTGGATTTTCATCACGGTTTCATCTTAGGTCAAAAGACCCTGCGGAAAAAACGTAACATGTATGTTACGTTTTGGCCGTTTCGTAACACGATGTTACGATCTGTTACAGGATTTATATAATTGATTATAAGACGTTTGAAAATATATCAAAGTCAAAAATCGGCCTAAAAGGGGCGTAACGTAACATGTTACGTTACGCCAATATAGCCGAAGATCGAGCGGCTAGCGCCCGTGACCAAGTTCACTTAGAGCTTGGTAGTGTCTTCATCGGAGCGTGTTGAATTTTACTCTGGTTGTCATACTACATAAATTTTTAATCAACATGATACTTTTCTATCATTATTAGTATTAAAAAATTTCATCAACTTGCCCCTTGGAATTGACCTAACCCACTTCATATGTGCCGTGCCGCCTATTTAGCCCGATTAGTTGTTGTTTTTTCAGCCCTGGCGCTGAACATTTTCCACATGAAGGCTCAGTCGCCCGTCGCACCGGGCGGAGTCCAAGGGTCCGCGTTGTGGTCGCGGCAAGGCGACTCAAGCGATTTCTTCGCCAACTACCACTCCATTAACCTGCTCAAGCTCCGTCAGCAAGCCGACAGCACTATTCCGCCTATGCAGGGTGCAACCACCCTATTCTTGGTGCTCAAGCCCAATTTCACTACTTCAAATGGCGCTCAGTTCATGGAATTGGGCGACATCGTGCTTTACGACAACCAGTTAACACACGGAACGAGCAACACAGCTCTGGACTTCAGCGACGGCCAGCCCAAGATCCTGACCCTTTCAATGCAGCGCTCGCCGCGATTTAAGACCAGCGTCATTCCGGAGCTCCACATCGTCGACTCCACCCTCTTTTCTGTTGCCGAGCTCATTTACTACCCCCACCTCAACAACCGCGCGGACATCAAAAAGGTCAACTCCTACCTAGCAATCAAATATTCCGTGCCCATCACCGGGGTGACCGATCGCATTTGGAGGGACTACTGGGCTGCCGATAGTTCACGGTACTGGGATTTTAAAACCGACAAGATGTACGACTTGCGCGTTTTGGGACTTGGCAGATCTTCCAACGAGGACTTTTACCAATCCCAAAGCATGGCGTCGCACGGATCGTACATCCGCCTAAGTCTCAACGGAGCCGTACCCCAAGGAGTGATGCCCAATGTTTCCATCAATGAAGGAGCATTCCTGATCATGAGCGAACGCGTTCCGGAATCCATGTCCACCTACCTGCGTTGCCTGCGCGACGGATCCAATCCGCTGGGCAACTGGAAGTTGAAGCCCATGAACTGGGCGAGTGCGGCTCTTTATTTGTATGTAAGCGTTGATCCGCCAGCGAAAGGAAGCGTATCTGACTCGGTTTGGTTGACCGACGGCTTGAACTACATCTGGGTGCCGAAGATCAGCAACACACCCAAGGTGTCGTTTCGGGTTCCGCTGGCCAGCATTCAAAACGGAAAGCACTACTTCTTCACAGACATCAAGGGAGATCCCTGCGACGAGATAACCATTACCACGGTCGCCAATGAGCTCACGGTAGATAACTCAAGCGGGTTGGGTGGATTGAAGCTTAAATACCTCCACCTAAATTCCGGATTGACCGTTGAGCAAACCCTACCTGGGCAGACATTCTCCACCTTTATGGACCAGGGGCAGTACCAGGTGTGGTTACTGGACAAAGATGGCCAGGTGGTCTCGGAACGAATTATTCACGTGGACGAATCGGGGGCAAAGGATCCGATGGTTAAACGCCCTAACCTGGCGTTAATCCCCAACCCCGTATTGGTTGGCCAAGACTCGAAACTTGTCATCAGCGGCCTTCCAAGCGGCAATCCTGTTACCGTTATGCTGAATGACGGTGCGGGTAAACTTGAAATGAAGCAAGTACTTGCATACACGGATCAAATGTCCGTGGACCTGATAGGCACCAGCCCAGGTCTTCATACCGTCGTGGTGATTCAAAATGGAATCATCTACAGCCAAAAACTACTGGTGGCAGGCCACTAAAGAAATCCCCCTTTGACCTCAATTACGATAGAAATGAACCGTACTAAGCTTATCATTGACCGTTGCGCCGCCTTTACAATTGCCTTTGTCATGATGATGCCAGATTTGATGGCAACAGTCAGGGTAGTGGTTGAACAACCTTGGAATAAGCCCATGAACTTGGAGCGCTCATCAAGCCCCAAGACCGCCCCCAGAGCGGAATCGTTCGCGGCCTTTAGGAAAAACGAGCTCAGCGCCCCAGTCTCGGAAGCTTTTGAAGTCCAATTACTCGATGAGCATGTGGCCTACCTCAACAACCATCCCGAAGATGCCCTAAACAAACCCAACGACGACGTCTACCGGGTTGACTTGTCTTCAGACCCAACCCAAAATGTTGCGGTGCGCTTTAGCGCTCAGGGCGGAACATTGGGCATCACTGTCAACGGTGAGCACTACCTGCCGGTCGCAGGTCAGGAGGTCGTGATCGCGAAAGAACTTCTGCGGGAGGGCACCAATACGTTGCTTTTCTCTGCCACCAGCAGCCTGCCAACCTCGGTGAACCGTGTGGAAGTGCGGCCCAGCAACAAGGCGGCGAGCCGAGAACTGGTCCTGAGCAGTGCCTCGAGTGCCGACTTCTCGGTTTTGGAGGTGAATGCAGGATTGGCCTTTGCGCTTGACCGCGGACAAACAGCCGCCATACCGGTGAGTTTGACCAACGTTACCCGTGGCGCCACCGCCTACCGCAGCCTTGACCGCAAGGAATACGTTCGGGTGCGGATTGGCGTGAACGGCACTTTGGGGGTGAGCAAGCTCCGCGAGGCACGCGTCATGTACTTTGACTACCCGAGCCGGAGCTGGAAGGAAGCCCGCGTGCATGCGGTGGACCACGCCGCATTTTCGTTGGAAGCTGAAGTTCCTGGCGGAACGGATTACTTTGCCGCGCTCATCAAATCGCCCGAAATGCCCGAGGCGGCAGCTTTTATGCCGACGGCCATTTCAGACCTTGAGCCAAAGAGTCCGGCCGAAGGCATCTCGTTGATCTAACCTCCGACCGCCAACCAGCAGGGAGACGCCAACATCTCCTACCCATTGAGCATTCCCGTGGGCCGTCAAGGGATGACGCCGCAACTTGCGCTGAACTACTCGTCGTCGGGCGGCGAGAGTTGGTGCGGATACGGATGGAGCATCCCGGTGCAGAGCATCAGCGTCGATACCCGTTGGGGTGTGCCGACGTTTGACGCGGAAGTTGAAAGTGAAGTATACACACTTGACGGTCAAAGCCTTCACGGACAGGATGGTGACAAAGCGAACAGGCCTAAGGTCACAGGTAATAACTATGATCCGGTATTCCGTGTGTCGGGGCCGCAGAATTTTTTCACCAAGACCCAAGGAAGCTACCGAACGGTTGTTAGACATGGAAATTCTCCTGAGAATTACTTCTGGGTCGTCACGGACGCCAACCAAACCAAATACTATTACGGAACGAAGGACGGCCAAACTGCAGACGTCCAGTCTGAGTTAATGGCCGGAGCCAATATTACTCAATGGTTCTTATCAAGAGTTGTAGACAAGTGGGGCAATGTAATTGACTATTCCTACTCAAAGTTCTCTAAATATCCCGCCGGAATATTCGAAAACGGAACGGCCATGTGGCTGTCAAAAGTTACCTACACGGGTTTCGTTGGCCAATCCGGGTACACCCCGGGCAAATACACCGTGGAGTTTGTGACCGCAAATGGCCGCGTTGATGATCGCATTTCGATGAATAAGGGATTAAAACTGGTCGATGATCGCAAGCTCACCGACATCGTTGTTAAATACGACAACCAGGAGGTCAAGCGCTATAAGCTTGATTTACAGGAGGGATACTTTAACAAGACTAAATTGGCGGGAGTAAGTGAATGGCATCAGTCGGGCACTGGATCTGAGAAGTTTTACGAACACACCTTTGATTACTACGGCTCCCATGACCTCACGTATACCGAAAAGACCATCGCAATCGACAATCGGAACTCCGATGCCGGCACCATTCCTAGTGAAATGGATGGGTGGTTGGGCCGGGCTGTACGGAGTACCATTCCTCCTTCGGTAATCAATTCGTCTACTTCAGCAGGGTGGTCAGGGGGTGCAAGAGTGGGAGTGGGTTACGTTCCAATCAATGCGATGACCCCTGCTTGGCTCAAATTTTTACACGACTATTCCATAGGACTCCAGTACAATCGAGGTGCAAATATCTCAACCACCAAACATCAAATGATGGACGTCAATGGAGATGGGTTGCCCGATATTCTCATGGAATTCGCCACTGGAACCAAGATGTACCGACCAGGAATCCTTCTCGGTGTTGACGATTTGACGTTTGGAGAATTCACGCCCATCAGATATCGGAATAGCTTTGCCACGCAAAGCCAATCCAATAGATTGACGCTAGATTGGTCAGGAAAGATTGGATATTCCGGCCTTAGTTGGGACAACTCGAACTCTGCTTCAGAGCGGTCGCTAATTGATTACAATTCAGATGGTGTATTGGATGTTCTTGAACAGGGTGATGACCATGTCAAGGTGCTGTTCGGTCGGATGACCAATGACGGTGCGTTGAACTTTGTTTCAAGTAGCGAAAACACATTAAATCCCATTCTAAAGGGTCAGCCTGTTGTTTCTTCTCGATCTACCAATAATAGTGAGCCAATTGAAATTGTGCGCTACTGGAAGGCTCCCAAAAGCGGCATGGTCAATATTAGCGGAATCGCGTCTTGTGCGGCCGGGGCGCCAGGCACAGCCAAAGTAGCCGTTCAAAAAAATGGAGGTTTTGAAGTCCCCTTCACGATCGTATCGCCCACAAGTCCCCCAAACATAACCAAGTCGAACATTAATGTGTCCAAGGGAGACATCCTGATGTTTAGAACACATTACAATGTTGATGGATTTGATGATTTTATAAATTGGAATCCGACAGTTACTTACACTACAGGAGCGTCAATTACCGATGGCGCTGGTAATAAATACTTTAACTCTTCATATGCGGAGGCTTTTTTGGTGACTTCGCCCTCAACCGTATTGGTTAATGCAGACGATGAAATTGAAATCGAACTCGGTGCACCAACCAATTATACCGCAACGGCGGACCTTCATTTTGTCATCCGCCAGACCGAACTTGACGAGTTAACAGGCGATGTGATCGACCAAAAGCGCTATGTCAGTATTATGGCAGAAGGTAGTAGCGCGTTACCTACCTCGTTTTACGACGAAAACGGTGCAAGTGCACCGTTTATTGGGCAAAAAGGGGGACTCAGTTTCGTGGCCTCTAATTCCCAAATTCTACTTTCTTTTGAGGTCCTTTCAAGTTCCAACATCGGGTGGCAAGAACTTCAATGGCGCCCGATACTAAAGGTTACGAACCCAAACTGCCCAGATTTATCTGTAAGTCAATATCCTGTGGTTGAGAAGGCTGTGTACAATCAGTTATTAGCCAACGAGGGTTCGCAGATTTATTCGGGCACCAACCAAAGCGTTGAGTCGTTCGCAGATATTAGTGCGAATCAGGCGGATCTGAACAGTTTGCTGCAGAACTTTAGTTATGGCGACAAGCTCATCGCCTACATGACCACAAAACGCGACAATAAAACGCTTGCGGAAAAGGCCATTGTGATTACCAAGAAGAGCTCAGGGCATACAATAGAATACCAAACTGTTGGTGATGAGTTGAAACCAGGAATACTTCTGAATCCTACGAGTTACAACGGCAATTCATCGGTTTCATTTCTCGGTAGTGCGTTAAGCAACCAAGCAGTGGATACGGTGCACTTTGAATTCTCTATTAAGGGCCCTAATGCTCTGGAATTGGCGCAGTACATCCATTCTCACTTGAACGCCATCACCATTAAAAATTCTGGCAACACCGTTCAGGCTTCGTACAGCGGGAACAACTTAAAAAAGAACATCTTCTACCAAAGCCCACTTTCTGAAGGTTATCAACCATTTAAGCATTGGGGGCAGTTTGCATGGCGAGCTCACCAAGGAGAGGAGCTTAACGCCATTGATACAGCAGATTTGCATTCCGCAATCGACGGCATGTCCTCCGTGGACGTAGGCAACTTAAATGCTGATCAAGCATCCCTGGAGGATTTAGCCAAGCAGTTAGACGTGAATAGCAACCGCTACTTCTTATTGAATCCCACACGAGGAGAGTACTCAACGGCCCTTCGAAACTATCAAACAGGCACGCTAAATACTGTTGCGGCGCGAGATAGGTGGTCATTTGCGAACAGCTATATCGCTGCATTTCAGGATGGCTTTGTCTCCCCCGGAGTCCTCGGCGAAGGGCGTCAGAGACCTCAGAACTTGGCGTTTAGTTCAGCATTTGACGCGTATGGCACCTTGAATGAGAATGTCTCCAACTCCTTGTCGTACCAGGCTAGTATTAGTAATAAGTATGGGGTTACCGCCAATATTCAAGATGGCACGCTGTTATACACGTACTCGCCAAAAATGTTTGTAGACCTCAATGGTGACCAATATCCCGATGTGGTGAAGGCTCCTTATGCACAAGATGTAAGTGTTCAATTGACCAATGTAATGGGTGGCCACAAGGATGTAACTACTCTTAACGGAGTAGGGAGCCTCTCTAAATCAATGAACTACGCAGGGGGCACAACCTATAATGGAGTGTATTCCAATGAGAAACCAAAATATTCTATTAAATATGAGCTCGGTGGCGATTTAGGGTATTCCCATAGCGACTACAGCTTGGTTGATTTTAATGGTGATGGGCTGCAAGACAGATTAGATTTCGTGCTTGGCGGTACCGCTAACTTAGAGTTGAATAACGGGAAACGATTTGAATCCGCGGTCAAAGCCCCAATGGGTGTCGCGCCCAATGATGCACCGGGAAATGGCCTTTTGGATCGAAACCTGTTTATTGATTTTAAAGCTTCACTTCAGAACGGTCCATTTTCGCTTGGGCTAGAGAGTGACGTACTAAAATTGGAATATGAATACAACAAAACGAACAGTAGCATAAAGGCCGGTTTGGGAATAAACCTAAATGGTCAGAGTCCTGAAAGGCTGAATGTGGATTTAAATGGTGACGGATTGCTCGACATCGTGGTCATTGACAACAAGTCGAACTTTAATTCGTACCACATTTATTTAAACACAGGCACATCCTTCAAAAAATACTCAGCTGTCTCTGGCTTGGGAACAACCCCAAATTCCTTCAGCCCAATTGGTTCAACTAACACCCTAGGCGCCAACGCAAACGGCAAATTCAGTATTGGCCCGGTCATTTTTGGCGTCCAGTTTATCCTTTCACCTGAGGCAAGTGCCAACTATGGGTATACCCGTTTGAGTTCGTCTTTTCGGGATATGAATGGTGACGGCGCCGTGGATGTCGCTTACATGATGGGCAATGGCGATTTAAAGGTTTATTACTCTGATCTAGGTCTTTGCAACAAGCTTAAAACCGTTCGCAATCCACTCGGCGGGCATTTTGATATCGACTACGATTTTATTGCCGGCCAAAAGGGCATGACGGATAAACCCGTTGTAAAGACCGACAAAACAGACGACGTAGTTGTTTGGCACATGAGCTCTGGGCGCTATGTTCTCGGCAAGGTCACTATTCATGATGGTCTTGACATGACGCTAAATGGTCAAGATCTAGACGGAGATGATGCGGTTAGTTACACCTTTAAATACGATGGAGGCGTGTTCAACCCTCGTGAGCGGGAGTTTCAAGGGTTTAGCCGAGTGGAAACGGTGCATCAGATTCAAACAATGACGGGAAGCACAAATCAATGGTTTATCTCGGAAGTTGTCGAATATGTTGGCTTGGAAGATATCTCCTTGGCTTCATTCATTAAACACAGCGCCGTTGCTGGTCTGGTAAAGGCGAAATCTACATTCTTTAATGAAAATTTTATAGATCTTGATTCTACGATCAAAACACTTTTGAATATTGAACGATACTTCTACGAACATTACGGCGTCAATCAGCAAAGGGATCAGCCAGCCGCGAATTACCAAATTGACTTTGGAGCCGTGCAGCAAGGTTGGGATTTGTCGACTGAAACCCAGTCCATATTTAGTGCAGTGACAAGCATCGAGTCAATCTCATTTCCGGACAAGGATGAGCGAAACTTGACGCATGCTCAAAAAGTTGATCTTCAGTACGATGCGTATGGTAATGTCATCGTGTTCAAAGACTATGGACCCATTGTGCCGCAACCGCTGGTTCCCACTTTAGTTGAGCACAAAACAATCACAAGGGTACTTACCAACATCCAAACCAATGATTGCTCTGGTGATACCAACGTCACAATCATTACCAACAGTCCGAATTATCCGGATTATGATTTGTACATCGTTCAATGTGCCGATCCAAGTTTTGAAAACGATACAATCATTATTCCGAAGTCTCCTAACACAGCGTGCATTGGAGAGGGATATCACGATCGATGTGTTGATGGGGGCCAAATCACAAGCCATCACCGCAAAGTGACTACCCAAGTAGTCGATATCTATGAAGATCGCTTGCCTAGTATCACGTACAATGGTGCCCGCATTGCGCTATTGGACTACTTTCCTCAGGCATCCGCAAGTGGTCAGACCGGTGTTTTGAAAAAGCAGAGTGTCTATGTGAATTCAACGGTCCCATCCAACCTCAAACGTGAGAGCACGGTTACGTCGTTGCACGCGAGCCGGGCGCCTTCAGAGATTTCGGTCACATTAAACTCAACTGAAAAGGCCACAACAAATCTTGAATATGACACCTACGGCAACGTCATAAAGATCACCGGCGCGCAAAATGGCAATTCACAACGCGCGTTCTCACAGTTCACCTACGACGCCACCAATCACCAGTTCATTGAAGGTGTTGTCAACCATTTTGGAGAAAACACGTGCAATAAATACGATTACCGCACAGGTAATGTGCTCCGAACTACCGAGGTAAATGGTCATGCTATTCAGTATGTGTACGATCAATTCAACCGCTTATCGGAGATTTGGGCGCCGCGTGAACTGAAGGACCTATCGCGTGGACCTACCATTCGGTACAACTACACCATTGGCAATGAAAGTGTGGCGGTAACCTACCACAACACCTCCAATTTGCTCGACAGCATTCGGTACATCGGCGACGGTTGTGCGCTAAACACTTCGATACCTAATGCCCAACCCATGACGAGTTTTGTTCGTACGGCCACTTTTATCGATGGACTCGGGCAGGCAGTACAAGTCAAGACAGACCGTTCACAGGAATCGGGTACACTGAATGTTTCGGTCGTACATGTGTCGGGTACGGCCGAAAAGGATCAGTTTGGAACCCCTGTAAAGGCTCGCGCTGACTTTATTGATCCATCTAACACGCCGTTTACAAGCCTTTCCAAAAATGCCGGGCACGTAGTGAGTCAAACAACATTGTTTGACTACATGTATCGACCGTTGAACACGGAGCAATGGGTGGATATCAATGTGGGCAGTGGAGGATATACCACAACTAATTTCCAATACGCTTGGGACCCAAGCAACAACCAGTTTTTCACGGGCCAGACGATTTCTGGTGCTTCAAACTCCTACGGCATTTCTGGTGTGGACATGCTTTCAAGGGAGTATGTAGACACCTATGGCCGCAAGGTGCTGGCGATGCAGGCCGATCCCAATGATTTGCCCGGCGCGAGCAAAACGACCTTTACGTACAGTCCGTTAAGTGAGCTTTTGACCGTTACCGATCCCCTAGGTGCGGTCACTACCTACACCTACGACATGGCAGGACGTCAGCTCAGCGAAGTCCACCCCGACCGCGGACTCACAGAAACCGCCTACGACAAGGCGAGCAATGTGGTAGGCATCACCAATGAGGCTACGCGTGCGTTGAATGGATCCATTACCCTGGACTATGATTTTAACCGACTGGTTAGTAAAACCATGGCTGGGTCTGTGGGCACAGATCTTTACGACATCCAATACACCTACGGTAACGCCACCTCTGGGTCTGGCAAGAACGGCATTGGACGCGTCATTGAAATCACTCAAGGGAAGGACGCCAACGGTAATGCCTTCAAGACCGACCACCTTAAGTACGACGAGCTTGGAAACGTGAGCGTAGAGACCAAGGACTTTGTAGTTCCCAATGTGGGCAACCGCTCCTACACCACAACTAAGCTGTACGACTCGTTTGGGCGCATTCGACGAGCGGTGTATCCTGATGGGGATCAGGTGAGTTACGGCTACACGGGCTTAGGTGAACTCTACTCCATTGCATCCAGCTTGACGGGCTTTCCGACCCAAGACATCGTCTCCTCGGTGAGGTATGACGGATACGGCAACATAAAAACCCTCGCGTACGGCAACGGTACGCAGACCGACTACACCTACAGCGCCAACACCAAGTCGCTGTTTGGCTCAGAGGTCCTTGGCAAGGTGGCCGGAGGAACCACCAACGTTTCGCTGATGGACCGCGCGTACACCTACAATGGCAACGGGATGATTGCGAACATGACGCGTGGCATCCATACAAGTCTGGTTTCCGCGGGTGAGAACGTGCAGACGACGGCATTTGAGTACGACCATCTAGGTCGCCTCGGACTGGCCACGACCAGTTTTGCAGGGACGGCAGGAAATCAGTACTCCGTTTCGACGTCGTATAACAAAGCAGGTGGTATCTTAGATAAGGTATCTACCCCCAACGCCAGTTCTCAGGTCTATGCGGCCACCTCACAAGAAATGAAATATGATCTCTCCTATCGCTACAGCAGCAGCAAGCCGCACCAGCTAGTTGATGTGATCAGTTCAGTGGGGGCACCCTACGCGAAGGCATTCAGCTACAATGCCTCGGGCAGTATTTCTGAGATTACGGACATGACAGGATCCGACCACTCGTCATTCTTCTGGGGTCAGGAGCAGTTGCTGTGCGGCGTTCAAAACGCGCAAGGAATACACCACTACGTGTACGACCATGCGGGTGAGCGCGTTATGAAGTCAAGCATTACGCAAACCACCGTGCAGCTCAACGACCAGACCATCAATACCGTCTCGACGCTGGAGCCCTATACCCTTTACGTAAATCCGTACTACGTGATCACCGCCTTCAGCAATGCGGACCGCAAGTCAAAGCACTACTACATGGGCACCCAGCGGGTAGCCACCGACATTGGCGTGGAATACTGGGCAAGTCCTACTCCTGAAGAAAACACGGGCGGTCGAGATAACACTACAGCCAAGGTGGGAACCACCTCATCGGGTGCCTCATCCGCGGTACAAAGCCAAGGGTACCTGGATGACCTTCAAAGGGTCTTGGAGCAGCTAAGCGAAGGTTTAGAAGTTGGGGATGTGACCATGACGTCAACGCCCATCGAGAGTTTCTATCCGGAATTCGTTCAAGAATCCGCAGCCGCGGAATCTGCAGAGTCTGTACCACCATTGTACTCGGGGTCAAGAATCCTGTACTGGTACCACCCGGACTACGTCAGCAATGTGGACCTTGTCACAGATCGGACCGGAGAGGCCTACGAACTGTTCTTGTACAACGCCTGGGGCGAGAGCCTGCACCACTGGACCAGTAGCAGTTCGAACGCATGGAGCTCGCCCTATCGCTTTAATTCCAAGGAATTGGACACCGAAACAGGCATGCACTACTACGGGGCGCGATACCACCACCCCAAACTCAGTGTGTGGATGAGTGTAGATCCGTTGGCCAATAAATTCCCAACATGGACACCCTTTCATTTTGTTCACAACAACCCGACAAGCCTAATAGATCCTAAAGGGATGAGTGCTGAGCCCCCTATCAATGGTATCGCCTGGTTTTATGATGACACTGGTGAGTACTTTTGGAATGAAGAGCAAGGGGCGTATGATCATCACACATACAATAAGGATGGTTCTACAAGTTTTTCAGGTTACTATAGTGCTGATGAATTTGCTGAGCCCGTTGGAAGGTTCGGGATGATATTCGACTTATCAAATGTTAAATCGCCTGATCAGTTCAATCCTGAAAATACTATACCGTTGGCAGGAGAAGTAATGGCATATTTGGAAATGAAAGGGGGGTTAAAGGATATCAGTAACCAAGAAAAGTATCCAGGAGTAAAAATATATAGTTCAAAAAGCATGAATGGGGCTGTTACATTGGGCAATGTTATTTTCACCAATCCCACTATGGAAGGTGCATATACAATAGATCACGAGTATGGTCATTATTTGGATTTTAAGTATCATTTCAATTTTAATCAAGATGCTTACCTGAAAGAAATAGGGTTGCCTAGTCTATGGAGTGCAATTAAAGCTACTTTTTCTGATTGGGATCATCACAACTCAATCACAGAGAAAAGAGCAGATATTTTAGGTGAAGGTTGGACTGGTAACGAATTATATTCAGGAAAAATGCGATGAAAAAGTATAGGTTATTTTTGGTGGTCACAACTTTGACTTTAACTGGTTGTGATCCAATGGATGACAGACTATTGTTTATTAATAATAGTGCGCAAAAAGTACATGTAAACTTGGTGTTTTTTAGAGATAGTATTGTTGCAGATTTTTATCATGCACGAGCTGGAGATCGTATAATATTTGCTCAAGACACTCAGAGGTTGGGTATGACTACCTTTTGGGAGAATGAGTTTGAGAATGGCAAGCCTGATAGTCTTTTACGTGTTATAGTGATTCCTGAAGGCAAATTGAGATACACCGACTCATTTAATTGGAATTTTCTAATCGACTCTGGATCTTTCTTTATTAACAGTTACACTTATAGTCAATTACAAAAAAAGGAATGGACAGTTATTTTTCCCAATGATGGATTCAAGCTGCAAAATTGGCGTCAAACCGCACCACTCATTTCGCGGGGAACTATACTACCCAGATCGCGATAAACTGAGGGTTGCAAAATTCGCGTCAAACTGTACCACTTTTTCCGTGCTATAGGAGCCACTAAGTCCGCGGTAAACTGGGACTACGGGGTTTTTCTGGGGAGCGGTGGGTTTAAGAAAGACTTTTTAAAGCCGATGCGTTCAATAAGTGTGTCAATAAAGAAGTATTGAGCAACCCGAGTAGGTGACTAATTAACAGCGAGTTACGCGTTCTCGTTAAAGCCTTCCCTAGCGAGTATTCGGCTTACGCGCATCTTATTGACTCCCACTTGGCGTGCAATTTCTGCTTGAGATAGATCGGGGTATTGTGCGTGCAGACCCATGACTTGTTCGTTGATGTCGGAGCGATCGGCGGCACGCAGTAAGTCGGATTCCTCGCAATATCCTTCAAACACAAAGCCGAGCAATCCATTTCTTGGGGCAAGCCGGCATTTGATCACATTTTCGGCGCCATAGTTGAGCATTGCCGAGCGCACCTTGATTTGCTTGATGTAGCGCTGGTCGGCGGACTCGCAGCCTTTACCGATGGCGATAAGGCTGTCTGCCAAGCGCGACAAGCCGGCAGATCCGGCGAGGTCTGCTTCGCTGATCGATAAACTCTTGTTGCGCTTGGGGGTATGGGCTAAAAGCATGATCGACAGGCGAAACTCCTCTTTTAGGACTTTCATCTCGCGCATAAAGTCAATGGCTTCCTGAGCGGTTTCAAGGGAATTCCCTGCGAAGTAGGATAGATTATCGATGATCAGCACACGGGAGCGGTAGCTTTCAATGTGGCTGCGGATTTCGGCAAAGATGTCTTGGCTCCCCACGCGCTGTGCTTGGCAGTCGGGATTGTAGCCGATTCGGTACAAATTGGGTGAGAAGGTGTAGGAAATTCCGGTATGGCTGTAGCGCTGCTCAAACTGCTTGTCGTTGAATTCAAAGTCATAGTACAGCACCCCCTGTCCCGGGACGCCGAGTTGAAATCCGGGGATCGCCGTCCCGCTGGCAATGGACTGGGCGACCTGCACGGCCAGCAGAGACTTCCCCACGTTGGTGTCGGCAAACAAGATGCACAGCTCCTGCTCAAACCAGAGTTCGTCGAAGAGCATCATGGGCGTGGGTATTTGCTTGGCGTCTTCGATGCAGCGGTTAGCGGTGCGCACAGTGAAGATGGGCGATTTCATGTTCCGTGGTACAGGGCGTTAAGGGACAGGTAGTAGGGACAGCCCGCGGGACGGTCGTCCCGAAATCGATACACCGCCAAGACGGTGTTCACCTCGGGGTGGTGCTTGAGAATGTGCCGCAAGGCACGGCGAAGCGGCGTCTCCCCTAGGGATTTCTCATTGGAGCCTTCCAGAATCCGTTTCAAAACGTCTAGATGCCGTACCAGGGATTCCTTAGTAAGTGTGACGGCACCCTCTGCTGAGGATTCTGTAGCGAGCGCGGTGTCGATGGCGCAAATGAGATGCTGCAGCTGTAGGCGTTGGGCTCGGGTCATTGCGCGGTGCCGCGTTGCTTGGCATCCAACCAGGCGTCGAGCTGGCTCTTGCGAAACAGCACGCGCTTACCCTGCTTGATGTGAGGAATGCATCCCTTGGAGGTATAGCCGTAGAGGGTATTCTTTGAGATGCGCAGGTATTCGACGGCTTCATCGACGGTTAGCAGTGGCTGCGGGTCAATGGTGATGATTGTGGGCACGGTCTCTTCGCCCTCGCGAAGTGCCCGGTAGGATTCGCGGATCAACGCTTGAAGTTCTTCTTTGCTAGTGAGAATGATGGGGTCCATTTGGCAGTTGTTTTTATGATTACTGCGCAAAGGTTTTGGGTGCCTGTCCCTGTGGGTCACCCCACTGAGTACCCTATGGGTCACCCTATATTTTCAATTCTTGCATTTTTTTGTTGAATCTCAGCATGATAGAATCACTTTGGAGATCTTCCAATAAGGGCTTTATCCGCGACATGCGCTGCAGCACCAAGCGCTTTTTACCCTGAAAGGGGTCTCGGATTTTCTTGTAGAGGTTGTCGTATCCCCTCCCGCTTAGGGCCATCGCGAGCCGAGTGACGGCGGTCATGTCACATCGGTTGACGTTTGCCTCGCGAAGCAGAAAGTACATGACCATGGCCATCTCGGCGTTTTCAAGAGTTTTTAAATCGTCGCACTCATCGCCCTGCTCATCGTCTTCATCTAACTGGGATTCCTTAATTTCTTCCATCAACTCAGGCATGCTGTCCTTGAGCTCCCTCAGTAATTTCTCGGGTACCTCGACCAATTCCATTAAAGTCCACTGGGTTGTGGTGAGAAGGGCGTTGATGGAGGGCTGCTCTTGAGCGAGGATGGTCCACGCCATTTTAGTAGCGAGCATGGCCTTGTAAATAAATGCCATCTCACTATAGTTAGCACGGCGGCAAATCACCGGCACAGGGGCCGTCGCACCTTCAGGATCAGTAAACTCAAAGTCATCCGCACGGTCATGGAAAAACTCGCGTGCCACGACA